>ENA-ORDA01000567-ORDA01000567.1-marine-metagenome-genome-assembly--contig:-NODE-567-length-36246-cov-4.561890_pt1 | contig 36246 bp, 33 predicted proteins | sample MGYA00237778_ERZ508506 | MGnify/ENA primary metagenome ERZ508506 (study PRJEB26177, sample SAMN06267891) | marine metagenome | isolation source: Monterey Bay, California, USA | place: Pacific... | reverse complement strand
TGGTACCCGTGGTAGCACCGTTGCCCAGTTGGCCATCAGAATCAGAACCCCAGCATGTGAGTTGGCCGTTGTCAAGAATAACACAAGTGTGGTCGTACCCCGCATCGATAGCTACGGCATAGCGACCTGTGCCGAATGAACCGGTTGTTGCAGTTGGAGTTCCTTGCTTAGAAGTTGTCCCAGTTCCCAGTTGGCCATCAGTACCTTTACCCCAGCACTTGATGGAATCATCGTCCAAGATGGCGCAGAAATGGAATTCGCTACCTGTGATGGCCTTTGCAGTGCGACCAGTTCCGAGGTTGATCGCAGATGCAGGTGGGCTCGACAGAGATGAAGAATATGAGTTAGTGCCACCATTACCCAATTGTCCGTGGGTGTCATCTCCCCAACACTTGACTGAACCGTCGTCGAGGAGAGCACAGACTGTCCTGAAGGCCATTGCCAAAGAAACGGCCGTTCGACCCGTGCCCAACGAAGAGATTGTGGTCGGCGTAGGGCTGTTAATTGTTGAGCCGATGCCTAGTTGACCGTAGTCGTTCAGCCCCCAGCACTTGACCGAGGCGTCGTCAAGAATAGCGCAGGTGGAGTGGCCACCAGCGTAAATGCTTGTGGCGGTTCGTCCGTAACCCAAAGAAACAGTTTGTGGCGTAGATCTGTCGCTGCCACTGATTCCAAGTTGCCCCCCATTGTTTCGGCCCCAGCACTTGACAACGCCATTGTCAAGCAAGGCACAAGCGTGCTGATGACCAAAAGCGATGGAGACGGCGTCCGAACCGAGTGAATTGGTTAGTGTTGGTTGATCCTTGCACTTGTGACCCGAAGTACCACAAGAAGCCGAAGCTGATTGGCCATTGCCGATTTGTCCGTTACCGTTACGACCCCAACAGTAGACGTTGCCGTTGTCTCGAATTGCGCAGGTGTTCCACTCTCCCGTTGCAATCGAAGCGTTCTCTGCTTCAACGGGGTCGTAATCCCACTCCCATGTGATATCGCTGGCAATGGAGGTGTTGCGAGTAATCAGGGCGCCCTCGGCGCTTGGCGTTAGCGTCCAACTTAATCCGAGCGTGAAGGTGGCACTAGATGGGCCACCGCTGTTGTTAGCATAAACAGTGTAAGTTACATTCGCAAAGAGGCCTGTCGGAGTTCCCCAGATGCTTCCGTTACTGCTGCCGAAGTTGAGGTTTGATGGCAGTGAAGGATGAATTCCCCATGAAGTGACTGCCCCCCCTGAGTTAGTCGGCGTAACCGTGGTCATGGTTCGATCGTTGGAAACTTCGACGATTGACGGATAAGTGATTGAAGCTGTTTGGTCATTGATGGTAATGTTCATTTGTGTAGAGGTTGAACCGCCCGAGTTGGTGGCCAAAATCGTATAGGCACCTGTTGTTGTCTGTAAGACCGAGGGCGTACCGCTGATAGCACCAGTGCTTGTACTGAACGCCATTCCGCTTGGAATGGCAGGGCTGATTTGCCATGAAGTCACCGGACCTCCGCTAATTAAAGGAGTCGTGGTTGTCATAGTCGTTCCTTTCTCAAGTATCAAATCATGAGAGGAATAAACAATCGTATTTGGAGCAATGTCTTTGACTGTTATGGTGATAGTTGTCGAATCAGAGCCGCCGGAATTATTCGCCCAAACCGTATATGTTGTAATTGGAGTCACTGTAGTTGGTGTACCCGAAATATAGCCATTAGTCGGGTGGATCGTTAACCCGTTGGGTAAATCACTTACTCCCCAAGTTGTCGCTACACCGCCAGTATTTGATGCATAAATGAGAGATATTGTTTGGCCCTTGGTGAAAAGATAGGAGACTGGATAAGAAATACTCGGAACTTCGTCATTGACAGTAATTCCGATATTGAAGGTGGTGGTACCCCCGCTATTGGTAGCATTAATTGAGTAAAAACCTGTGATGCCGAATTGAGAATTATGTCCATTTGTTGTCGGAGTGCCGCTAATAATACCTGTTGAAGGGTCAAGAGACAAACCTACAGGAAGTGCCATACTCCATCCCATGTCCCAAGATACTACCGCACCTCCAGTAGATGTTGGGGATTCAGGAGTAATTGCTATACCTTTGCTCAAAACAAGCGAATTGTAGGATATTGCTGGAGTTTGTTCAATTACATTGAGATAAAATTCTCCAGTATAAGTTAGCCCAGTAGAAGAGGTTACTGTTATCGTGTGAGTGGTGTTGATTTGAGTAACTGTTGGTGAACCTGAAATTGTACAAGTGCCTGCATCTACAATTAGGCCCGTTGGCAGGGAAGGAGAAAATGTACAGATTACCCCCGACAGAGGGGAACGCGCAGAAGATGCTGTGATATGTCCCTGAATTGTCTCGTGTGTTTGGTCTCCTGAATTATCTATATTACGATGAATGATGTGAATGTCATCGTTAAGATCTATTGCGATAGCAGAATCCAAACCAGTTCGACTGGTTACCGATTCATAGATTCCTTTAGTGACCCAAGTACCTGTTGCATCTGTAGCGTACCACAAATCATCTGCTTGGTTTCTCTCATATGAAATATGGGCAGAACCTTGTGAATCATAGGCTAATGAATTGTAACGTCCAACACTTCCCGTTGAATGGACTACAGTTGTTGACCAAGAGGAACCATCGTATACTTTGTACTCTAAATCGTCGTTCTGTGAATTGAAATAGGATATTCCTGGCTCATCGGTAACCGGAGATATAGCAATATCATGAGTCATTCCTCCCGATGTGCCGACATCGACCAAATTAGCATTAGACCATGCCCCTGGCGAGCCTGTTGAATAGTACAAGTCATTTCCTGTAATATCATATGTAGCGATATGAATGTCATCGCTTGAATCAATGGCTATTGAACTCCATTCGACATTAATGCCAGAGTTAACAGTACTCGGCGACCAAGAGGCCGAACTGTCTAAACAATTACTTGTACATGTCGCATATGCTAACGGACCGGTACTATCGCGGTATGTGATATGGGGGTTGTCATTAGAATCAATAGCTATCGATGTGTATTTCCCGCCAGTTCCATCTACAATTACATTTGACCATGAAGAAGAACCTGCAGCCTTGTAAGCATACTTTAGATCGTTACCTTCGTTTTTATGATAAGATACGTGTAAACCGTCAGCGGAATCGATTGCCACACTGCAATACTGGCCAACATTCTGATTTGATTCAATAGTAGTTGTTTGCCAACTACCAGACTCATTTGTAGTATATTTCAAATCTTCTTGAGCATCATCACGATATGAAATAATATGAAGTTTACCGTTACTATCTGTAACTACGCTGTTGAAAAATCCAGCCGCTCCTGCGTGATTTGCTATAGTTGAACTATTTACCAAATTTGAAGACCACCCCGACCAATTGAAAGTGATAGGCGTAATTGTGTCATCTTTCATCATCTCAACGCCAGCAACACTTGGCTCAACTTGCCACATCGACATCAGCTGAACAGATGTAGTTGTAGATTGTGTAGTTGTATTGGCATATATTGTGTAATCTGTGGCAGAGAAACCTGCGGTAGGCGTGCCCCAAATAGTTCCATTATTGGCGCCAAAAGACAGTCCAGATGGTAGGCTTGGATGTATTTCATAGGTTTCTGTATTGGCAAGGCTGCGGAATTTTCCAACCATTCTCTGATTGTTGTCCATGTTTAGGTAAGTGACGAATAGGTCTCCATTTGTGTCGAGTTCCATTTCAACTCCTTCGCCAACATTTGTCGAGGTGCCGTCAAGAATTTGACTTAGCCATGAGCCTTGAGCATTTGAAGAATAATTCAATGTGTTGCCATTACCATTGTGGTATGCAATATGCGCTTTGTCGTTTTCATCAAGTCGCAGAACTAGTCCAAATTGGCCATCAGCCCCGTCATCTACAGTTGTTGTGACAAAGCCTGAACCTGCTGAATTGGTGGAATAAAGTATCTTGCTGCCGACATTATTGGAATATGCGATATGAACATAACCATTCGAATCTATTGCAATGGAAGTATCTCCATTGGTAGTGTACGCCGCATCAGCATTTTGCTTTACCCATGAACTGCCAGATTCCTTTACACCATACTTCAGATTATTGGTATCGCCTCTCTTGTAAGAAACATGTACAGCAGAATTTAGATCATCATAAACAATCGAGTTATACCTGCCTGTATTACCAGAGGTGTCGATTGTTCCATGCGTCCATGAACCGCCTGAGGTTTTCTTACTCCAAAGTAAATCTTGACCCTCCGGAGGCCCTTGGAAGTAAGAAACATACAGTGTATCATCTTCAGCAATATCCATAGAAATGTAACTTCCTACCTCGGGAAGAGTGACGGCGTTGGAGATAGCCCATGTTCCTAAACCTGAAACCGAGCCGTCAGTCGAAATTGCTCTAGTGGCATATTTGATTTTCATGCTGGTTATTTGATGGTAAATAATGTGAATATTGTCATTTGAGTCTATTGCGATATTACATTCCGTGCCAAGATTCGAGGAACTTGTTGCATGTACGCCTTCCCATGCCCAAGAGCCGGTAACATCGGTCATGTAGAATAAATTACCACCGCCATCATTGGTACGGAAGCAAATGTGAGATTTACCATTTCTATCGACTGCAATATCTGCATCTTGATGTACTGCAATTCCACTAGGAGAATAATCAAATGGTTGGGATGAAGTACTTGTAACATAGGAAGTAGTTGGCGACATGGTGATTGGCGCCATTGGAGTTGTGGCCGATAATTGTGCACTTGTTACACTCGGTGCAATAGTGATGTAGTTGCATGAACCGTCTTCGAATTCCGCACTGCTATCGTAATTGAGTGCCCCTTCATGTGTACAACCAACGGTTGGATTAGATAGTGGAGAATAACTCCATTTTATTCCTGGTACCCATGGGTTTGAATCGTCTGCATCATAAGCGCCGGCACCAAGAACATGTAGTGTTGAGCCCCATTTTGGTCTGAAATCTCTATTGTCTGGATCGATTAGGAAATCACTGACTTCCCAGTTTTGGGGGGCTCCGCTAGTCGTGACTGGACCTGGCGATAATTGAGTATTTGATGCACCATTACCTAATTTTCCGTTACTCCCCCATCCCCAACAGGCCATTGTTGCATCATCAAGAATTGCACAAGTATGTCCAGAACCTGCAATCAATGCTTGGGCTGTACGGCCAACGCCCAAACTATCAGTTGTAGTTGGAGTCAATACATCATTAGTTGTTCCAGTACCTGATGGTTCTCCGGCACCCCAGCAACTAACACTGCCATCGTCAATTATTGCACAACCATGGCCACCGCCTTGAACAACTTGTTTGGCATATCTATTGGCTCCAAGTGATGCTGTGAAGGTTGGCGAAACCTGTTGTGCACTATTTCCTGTACCTAAGCGACCATTACTTCCTTGCCCCCAGCACATTATTCTTCCATCATTCAATACTGCACATGTTTGACCAAAGCCAGCATCGATCTCTACGGCATACAACCCAGTGCCGAAGGAAGTAGTTTGAGTAGGCGTAATTACTGGATTGCCAAAAGTGCCAATTCCGAGTTGGCCTAGATTATTTTTACCCCAACATTCTACTGAACCATCTTCAATTAATGCGCAAGTATGTTCCCACCCAGCTGTGATAGCAATTGCCTTAGATATACCAGAAAAACCAGATGAGGAAACTGGGTTAACCGGAGTTGTTGTTGTTCCGTCTCCAAGTTGCCCCAAATTGTTACGCCCCCAGCATTTGACATCTCCATCGTCGAGAATTGCACATGTATGGTAGCCTCCAACTGCAATATCGACTGCTTTAACCCCAGCACCAAGCGATACTGTTTGAGTTGGAACATATCTGGGAGTTGTTGTGCTATCTGCTAATTGACCATAATGATTGCTTCCCCAACAGTTAACAGTTCCATCATTTAGAATTGCACATGAATGATAAGCAGATGTTGCTACTTCAACAGGATAAAGGCCTGCTCCAAATGAGGTTATCTCAATTGGTTGGTCAGAATATACGCCAGAACCATGTAGCCCATTGCCGAGGTTGCCATATTGATTATCCCCCCAACAATACAGTGATTGGGCATTTGAAACAATACAGTTAGAGCTGCCATATCCAGATGCCAATGATTGTCTGTAACCATCGGTATATCCGTTCCAATTTAGGCCATCTGTGCCGTCTTGTAAGGGATTTTCCCCGATATCGTTTGCACGGTGAGCGGCAATTGAATCAGCGGCATTATTACGAATTACTGAATTTTCATTTCCTGCACTATTTTCGTAAAGTACGATGATATGATTTTTACCGCCATCCCCGCCAAATATCGTATTATTGGTTGCTTCATGGTAGTCGCCTTTGACCATTAATGCACCACTAACATTCCACAGTACGTTGTGGTGTACTGTTGCGTTACGACCGTTATTTGAACCGCCAATTGGGCCGTCCATTCTAATTCCATACTTGTCAGTATCATGTATCCAATTATAGGCAATATTTGCGTCAGTCTGCTCTTCTTGCATCATTTGAACAACTGCGCCATCGCTTTGCAGATATCCGGTAGCCCAAACTTCATTGTGCCAAATTTGTGGCGCATCACCCAGTGAAAGAGTAGCAGACGCTCCGGTTAAACTGACTGTGCTATTTGAGAATGTGAAATCTCTGCCGCCTTCAAAGACCGAAACCATCAATCCTGGCAAATCTGTAACTGACCAATCGATATGGTGGAAGTAGGAATTATTGATTTGGTTGTTGTTTGATTGACCGGCTGAACCGTGGAATTCAATTGCTGTGCCGTCGGTATAAGCGATTGAAATCTGGTCGATAAAGGAGTTTGTGCTGCGGTAAAATCGTGTTGCCCAGCGGTCATCAACATCTTCTCCAGCAATACCCAAGCCACGCTTTGAAGTGCTTGGATACTCGAGTGTTGAGTTGGTAAATGAGCATCCATCACAGTTGTTAACATTGATTGTAGTACCAAAGAAATCGATACCTTGGATTGTCACGCCATCTGAATTAGTTACGGTTATTGCATATGGCTGAGTCTTAACTCGCAGGTCAAGATTATTTGCATCTTGGCCTGATGGTGTTTGGTAATGTAACTCGTTATTGGAGTTGTCAAACCACCATTCCCCGTCAACATCAATCAATTCCCGCTTGCCTTCTAACATGTATGCATGTTCTTTGATTTTCCAATTTGGGACTACGTCATAAGTGAAAGAACCGGTGATTGAATCCCAAGTGTTGACCGTACGGCTGAACGAGCGAAACGAAGCAACGTTAAGTGTTGCAATTGCACCGACTGGGTCGATTCCTGCAGCAACTAGTCCTGAATGATTTCCACAACATGTTGAGTCGTCTTCCATCACGCCGTTGCCGTAATCAACACATTTCCAAGTGCTGCCATCGAGATATAATTCCTCACCGGTTAAACATCCAACGTCAGGAAATCCGTCGCCGTCTCCATCTGTGTTGTCAATAGATCTTGGCGACATTGTGCCATGTGCCCAATTGTTGTCTCTATCGAATACAGACCCATCGCTAAATGCAGCATTCGGCCAACGAGCCGGTACTTGCTCATCATAATTGTAGAATAATTGCCAACCCGGTTCACTCAAAGTAACTGTTTGAATTCCAGCGCCGTCTGCTGACCCCCAATTTGCCATCATATCCTCAGAGATACTTTTTGTTCCATCAAATACAACATTGCCGCCATCTGCAGCACGGATAACTAGATTGTCTAGATTATCGACTGTTACATTATCATTGTAATTGCCCGATTGAAGGATAATTTCATCACCTGAAATAGCAGCAGAAACCGCTTCACTCAAACTATTCTTAGGGCAATTAATCGTACCCGACCATGCCGCTGAACCATTGATTGGGTCTACATAAATTGGCGTCCCTGCGCCTCTTGTGAAAGTATCACAACCAGTATTTGCTTCAAAAGTTGAATTGTCTGAAAGTTCCGAATTTTGCTCAAAGTTAGCCGTAATATCATTGATTGCGGCTGACCATGTCATGGAGACCATGAGGAATACTATGAAAAGGGAAGTTCTAATCTTCTTATTTGCCGAGGAAGTGGTCATTAGATTCGCCTCCCCCTAAAGGGGGAGGCGGTGACAAGGGGCTTTAGAGATTATCCTTTGATAAAAGGTTATTCGTTTTCGAGTTCCCCTTCATACCCAAAAGTAAACTCGTTTTCATCAAGCGGCCAAACCTTAGAACGCGTATTAAATCCAAGTCTCAAAAATGCCTTTTTAGACCTGCGCCAAACGGGCAATAGGTAGCCAATTTTGGAGCGCTCGTAAAAAGTCCAATGCCAAGGGCAGCGGGGCAGATTAGCAACCCACGATTTCAACAATGAATTGATCATTTTGTCATCCATCCCGCCAGGTAAAATCCATGATGCGACATTTATCGCTCCTGCCGAGCCTTTTGTCTCTGCCCAACAAGTCATTTCCAAACCTCGAAGTGGACCATCTGTAATTCTTAGTCCTAGAGTCCTTGTGGTCTGAGTGATTGGCATTATTATGGCAAATCGGTCAACCATTCTTGCACCTTCATGACGTTCGAGAGACCATCCTGTACCTTGTAAAACCAATCGTAAAGCCTTGATACAATGAACTGGCGATACGCTCAGCTCAAAATCGGTTGAAGCACGACGCACCATGATGATGCGAATTAGCACTTAACCATGAATCAATTGGTCGTGCCTTACAGCACAACGACATAATGCGAAATCCCAAAGGGATTATTTCTAGCACGATTCTACTCAGGCCCGTCATAGGACGAGGCTCTTCCGTGAAGGACCGATAAACCGCGCTCAATTTGCTCTCGCCTATTTAGGCAAGCGTCAATATTGCTCGGCAACTTCGTTCCTGATCAACCAAACAAAGAGCCAAGACCGTCAAATCCGCCTGCTTCTTCCTCTTCCGCTTCTTCTTCAGCGGCAGGGGCTTCGTCAGCGGCAGCAGCACCACCAGCAGCTGGCGCAGCAGCGGCAGCAGGGGCGGCAACAGCCTGGGTCATGGCCTCAGAGATATCGACACCGTCAAGTGAAGCAACAAGTGCTTTCACACGGGCATCATCAGCCTTTACGCCAGCAGCCTTCAAAACGGCGCCAACGGCTTTCTCATCAATGTCTTTTTCAGCAGCGTGCAGTAACATAGCAGCGTATACATATTCCATATTTTTTCACCTCATATTGTGTTCAACTGAATAGGTCTCCAAGGCCGCCGAAACCGGCGCCCTCGTCCTCCTCCTCTTCTTCCGCGGCTTCAGTTGGTGCCTCGGAAGCGTCTTCAGCGACGTCAGCAGGCGCAGCGGCCGCAGCTGTTGCTGCAGCGCCAAGCATACTGGATAATTCGTCGTCGAGTGCTTCTGGAGATAGCGAGCCTGCAACTCCCATTGCTGACATATTCGCTCTTCCAATTAGATGTGGTATGGTGTCTGCAGTAGCGACCGCTGCTTCAAGAGCAACTGCTAATGCTTCACCACTAGCCTTGGCGATAAGCGTAGGCATTGTTTGAGAAGTAAACCAAGTAATGTTACAAGCGAGGTTGAATGCTCCTGCTCCGTAACTAATTAGGTCAGATTCGAATTGTTCTAGGTCTAAGTCTAGAGTTGACGGAGCAAATACAGTTCCACCCTCGAGGGTACCACAAAGTCGCAGTCCTGTCACAATTGGATTAATTCCAATCTTGGATAGCATCATACCCATTTCACCTTCGAAAACGTCGCCTTCTTTGAGAATGACTGTACGCTTCTGAATTTGGACTGAACCGCCCATAATCTTAGCAGGAATTCCAACAGAGTTTAGGTCACCGACTATAGGACCTGGCGGCATCCCAGTATCCATCTTCTCAACGACTATTTCGTGAGGGGCGATATCTCCTGGTTTAGCAGCTCGGCCTGCTTCTGTTTTCTTAAGTTCAGAAAACATCTCGAAGGAATTCATTGTAGATGATGAAACAAGTGCTGGTTGAACAACTCCTTGGAATAATGAATCTAAATCTTCTGAATTGTTTCCTGCTTGTTCCCAAGCAAGTCTCATCAATTGCTTCTTAGCAACTTGTATCTTCATGTTGTCACGAAGAGTAGCTCTCATGCCAATCATAGCCCCAGCAGGTACGCCGTGAATATCGATAACAGCGAGAGTTTCACCGCTATTTAGCAAGTCTACTAAATCAGAGACGGTGTCTTTCTTCCAAGACATAACCTTTGGAATCAATTGATCACCTCGATACTTTGTGCAGGCCCCATCGATGTCTTGATGTATAGAGAACGAATGTTACCAATTCCACGCTCTAACTTGGAAATTACACGGTTATAAATTTCCATTGCATTGGCGGACAACTCTTCTTGAGATTGCTTAGCGGTTCCGATAGCGACGTGAAATGTCATCTTATCTCCGGACTTGACTACAACAGTTGATTGTAGGCCTGTAGCGATAATAGAAGGGTCAAGTGCTGGAGGAACTGGTCTTGGCATCTTTCCACGTGGACCGAGTACTACACCCAGGTATCTTCCGACAAGACCCATGTGCGGGACTTCTGACAAGAAAAAGTCAAATGAGTTGGCCATTTTCTTTGCTTTGCCCTTCTTGGAGCCGAAATCTTCAATTTCTTGAGGAGTGAATACTGTAATTCCAGCACTCTTTGCCTTTGTTGCCGCTTCACCGGCTGCGAACATAGCGATTTTCATTTCCTTACCTCTGCCAGATGGAAGTCTTACTTCCTCTTTTATACGGTTGTTAGGGTTCTTCAAATCAACATCTCTGATTGTGAAGGAAATGTCGACTGACTCGACGAATTTTCTTTCTGGCGCATTAGCGATTGCGTCTTTTATTGCTTGGTTTATTTTTTCTTCCATATTACCTCACCTCTGCGGTCTGCGAGGTATTACCCTCTACCGCGGTTCGTGAATTCAATTAAATCGCTCGTCCCATTCTCCTTTGCTAATGATGGCGAGCGCTTCATTCGCCCAGTGACCGTCGATCTTGACTCGCATTGAAACACAAGTTCCGATAACTTCACGTGTTTGTGCTTTCAAATCAGCGCCGGTCAAATGACCTTCGCCGTGCTTCTTTCTAGCAACTTCCATTGCCTTTTCCAAAGGAAGATCTTCGGTCGCAGCTTCCATACTACCGTTACATTTCTTGACTCCGAGAGCATCTCTGATTAGATGCGATGTCCAAGGTTTAGGCATTATTTCAACTCCTTGCTCACTACGTGGGCATCTTGCCGACTAAACTCCCCTATATAATCGCGCCGCGTCGATTTACGGCTTCTATAACGTGCATCCATGGCTAATTGGAGTTTTTATCTGACTAAATTAAATCCAACCCGACTCTAGTAGGCCTGTCAGTGCAACTAAACCCCATAGAATAAGAGGAGGTGCATTTTCCTTCCAAGTCATAACCATCGGTTCTTTTCCAATATCAAATTCTAAGCCCATTGAGCAACAAACAACAAACCAAACCCAAACAGGGCCCGCGATAACTAACGCCAGTCTTGCTTGTTCTTCTCCGTCCAAACAAAATCCTGCATATAACATTGTAACAGATGTAAGTAGAGTGAATCCTGCCATCATTTTATTATTATCTTTTGACCAATCTGTAGGGATTATAATTCCAACAATTGCGTGGACTAAAGCAACTAATATCAGCCATATTTTTGGATCAAGTATTGTGTCCATCATTCTGAAACACCTTCTCCGTCTTCACGGTGAAGATAACCAGAGGCAACCAATCCGAGTAAAACTACGAATAGTGGCGCAAACTGCTCAACAGGTACTACGTAATTGTTAGAATTCCCTACAAAGAGAAGTATTGGGAATAACACAATAAACGTGATTCCAGCAACCATTGCCATCTTTGCTTGCTCTTTTTTACCAAAGAGAAGCCCTACACTAATGGCAAATATGCCATAAGGAATACCAAAAAGCCCCCAGCCTTGCTCATAATGCTCAGCGATAGCTAGTTCTCGGTCAGAAAGTGTATCATAATGGCCTTCAAAACCAACGGTGGCAACATCGGCGGCTGTAATGTAATTTACGAGATTGGCAAGTAAAAACAAAACTCCAGTTACTATAAGCCACCATTTTGGATTCATGTATTTTTTAATTTGTTCCATGTTGAATCCTATCAAGCATAAGATATAATATTTACACGGAAATTGAGCGTAAAATCAAGGTTTTGCGACAGTAAAGAGTTATTCGATTCTCTCGATAACTCTTACGTGGTCTCCACGCATGTTGACCGTCATTGGAATTAGTTGTTCATATAATTCCATACTGACTTCTTCCTTGGATTCTGCAACACTTGTGATTCTTGCCTTCTCGCCCTTGAATGCACCAGTTACAATCTCAACAATACATCCAACTTCAATACCGGCAGTTACTGCCTTTGGTTCGAGGTAAGGTAGAATATCCGCTAGTGGTGCTTCACCAGGTAAAACAGTCTTAGCATTCTTCAAAGGAGTTTGATTTAGGCCTCTACGGGCAGCAGGGTCTCTTCCTCCAGAACGTCCAATCAACTTCTCTACGTGATGCAGAGCGCTTGATTCGACGAATAAGTATCCACGCATCCCAGTAGGGTGTAGAATAGACATGATGTCACCTTGTAAAGCAGTTAGAGAGCCACTGCCGTGTAGTCTAGCGTACATCTCATCAGCAACTCTCTTTTCTGAGCCGATTGCTGTTTTAACAATGTAAAGGAATGAACCAACCGACCCATACATCTCACGGAATAGAGAGTGTGCATTTTCCATATCTATGTTAGAAAATATACAGTTGTATTTTTGTAATTCACCAGGATCAATCCATTGGTGCTCGCTATATCTTCCTGAAACTTCAACTTCATCCGATGAGGAAACTACCAAAATAGGCATTACATCAACAAGTGAACGACCCATGTCGATTCCACGTTCTGGCCCTGTACTATGATAGTGCAAAGATTCCAAAGGGAGACCTGTGGATTCCGCTACTCTAGCAAGTACTTCTTCAGGAGTATCTGCAACTCCCCAAACACCATCCCATAGAGCAGGAAAGTCTCCATCAGATTTATTTCTACGCATTAACAATAATTTCTCTTCATGGCGAACAAACGCAACAAATGCTTCAGTCATAATAATCACTCTTATCCAAATCAGTTACCAATGCCGATAACATCGTGTATTAGCCAAGGGAAGAAGTTGTCCATAAGGACCAACAACCCAAAACCAATCGCGCCCAAAACAAACAAGCCAATACCGCAAATGATACTGGTTTGTCTAAATTCTTGCGGCGAAGGTTTGCGGGCCATGCGAATGATTCTAGCCCAAGAACCTCTTGAAATTCTTCTAAATTGGGACTCTATCCAGTCTTGACGGTCCTGAACTTTGTCTTCAAAAGAACGCTTTTCTGATGATTCATTCGACATGGTACAACCTCGGGCTTGTCATCCCAAATATCCACCCAATATAACCGCGTCGGATAAAACAGCCATGGTATTTTCATGATATATTGACTTACTCCTCTCTGCGAGGGTTGATGTGGGAGAGGCCTTGAAGACTGTATGATGGCGGAAAAAGACCCGTACTCTGTTTTGGGTGTCAGTAAGGGAGCCAGCGATGGCGAAATAAAACGTGCTTTTCGTAAGAAGGCGAGGCAGTTTCACCCTGATAGAAACCCTGAAGACAACCTAGCAGAGGCTAAATTCAAAGAGGTTCAATCCGCTTATGACAAGATTGGAGACGCAGAGTCGCGCAGAGAATTTGACCAAAAACAACAGATGGCAAATATGTTTGGCGGTGGAGCCAGAGGCGGCTCCCCATTCGGAGGAATGGGTGGAGGGCAAGGCTTCGAAGATGTGATTGGACAAATGTTCGGTGGCGGAAGGAGAGGCGGCCCACAATTTGGTGGAATGAGTGGCGGAGGTCAAAGAAGAAGGCCGCAAACAAGACCTAAGGGTAGTGATATAACAGTTGGACTTGATGTTTCAATGGCTGAAGCCGAACAGGGAGGCGTATTTTCTTTCACTTTCAAAAGATTGAAACCGAACTCACTAGGAAGTTTGGAAGGTCAATCTGTAACTCTAAAGACGAAACTAGAGGCTGGCGTTAAACATGGAACTGTCAAGCGATTGAAAGGACAAGGTCACGACCATCCCGAAGGAGATCCCGGAGACGTCCTATTGACTGTCAGAATTGATGCTGGCGAAAATCGAAGCTGGGACGGTGATGTCCTTATTCAACAGATTCATGTCCCATATAGTTCAATGATGCTTGGCGGTAAAGTCAAGGTCACTCTTCCATCCGGAAAGGAAGGATTATTGAAAATAGCACCAAACTCACAAATTGGAGACAGAAGAAGAATGAGTAAGGCAGGCTACTTGGGTGGAGATTTAGATTTGGAATTCAGCTTAATCGAATTAGACGAACTTGACCAAAAGCAAAAAGATGCCCTCGAACAACTAAAACAGTCTGGGCTTTGAGTGGTGTTTGTAATGGCTAATAGAAAGCGTTCAAAAGGCCACAACAAACGAAAAGGGCCACAATTATCGGATAGCGAAAGATTGTGGAAAAGACTCAACTCTCTTTTTGGTAATGATGAAGAATTATGGCAACGAGAATGGGATTTGCAAAATCTAGCCGACTTTATTATCGAAAAAGAAAAATTATCACTTCGCTTCTCTAGAGAGCCAAAAGCAGAACGTAAATTTCGTGCAGAATTGAGCCATACACTTACTGAAGCCCGTAAAGATGGCCAGTATTTCATTGTGCAAGAAAGTAGAAAACTCATTGTAAGGTCAAAATCTGTTATCGAGGAAATAAAAAATAATGTTGAAGTTTGGCGTGCATTTTTCTCAAAATACACTGGTAAAGTGAGTGGAATAGCTGCTGGGCCCCCAATATTAGATGCTGGAAAAGATGAAGAAACATACCGATTGATGGAAGAAACGTGGCTTGCATTCCTTAACGGAGATAAGCCCCCTGAAAGGTTGTCTCTACTAGAAAATGAAGTTCTCAAAAAATGGGGTAGTTTTGATTTAACTCGAGAAATAAATAAATTTGCTACTAAGAGAACCGGTTTTAGATTCCAAGAAGATGAACCGAGTATTGCCCTACTGCTATTACAGAACAAGACTTTGTCGCCTGTAGAGCTGCTTGAAAATCGGCTGATGAGGCGGCGGAAAGACAACAGAAATCCTTTCCCTGAGAAGTATGATGCTACATTGTGTAAACTTGCAGAAGAACTATCCGAAGTGGATGGAGATAAAGAAATATTGAACGGTAGAACCGACCTTCGACACTTACCATTAGTCACAATCGACCCCAACGATGCTAAGGATTTCGATGATGCGGTTTGCTTGGTTGATGATGGCGAAAAGGCTGTTCTGTGGGTCGCTATTGCTGATGTAGCCCATTATGTTCAAAAGTCAACCAGGCTCGATTCTACGGCGCGTGCAAGAGCGACTTCAGTATACTTACCACATGCAGTATTACCGATGTTGCCACCTCGACTGGCGGATGATTTGTGCTCGCTAAGGGCAGATGTTGACCGCTTGGCAATGGTCATTTCAATGACAATCGAAGATTCTGAAATTGTCGAAACCAGTGCCTTCGAAGCAGTGATTAAAGTAAAACAGAACTTAGCCTACGAAGATGCTCTTGATAATCCGGAATTCAAGGCAATGTTTGATTTAGCAGCCATTTGGCAACAAAAAGAAATTCGTTTAAACATTCATAACGCTGAGATGCGGCCTAGAATTGATGAAGTAAATAATATCACAGTCGAAGTCAAATGGCCAAATGATGCAACTAAAATGATTGAATCGTTCATGGTTGCTACAAACTCTGCTGTTGGGCATTTGCTCGGCAGCCAAGGAGCACCGTTACCTTGGCGTTGCCATACACCGCCAGATGCGGTGGAAGTCAAAACTCTAAATGCCAAATTATCGGCCTTAGGAGTCGATATTGAACTGCCCATGCCAAGTATCAAAACCCATGGTCAAAGTGATTCAGAAGAATTGTCAAACCTATTGGGCGCTTGGGCGCAAAACACCGGTGGTGGAATTGATATTGAGATACCAGAATCATCAAACGACAAGCCTGATGATATTCCAAAATATCTCAGCGAAGTTCTAGATTCACAGGCTCGCCAAGACATACTAGATGCATTGATGATGGCTCAAACACAAGCATCTAAACTAAACCCAACTATTCGAAGAATAGTCGACCAAGGATTATTTCAGTTGATGCAAAGAGCAAATTATTCTAGTGAAAACCTGGGTCATTTTGGACTGAACTTAGATGCATACGTGCATTTCACAAGTCCAATAAGAAGATATCCGGATTTAATTGTTCACCGCCAATTGAAATCGTTCCTAAGAGGGGAAGAATGGATTCATGATGAACAAGAAGTTGAAAATTTATCCCACCATTGTGGTGAACAATCCCTGATGGCAAAGTACCTTGAATGGGAATTAGTGGCTAATGTCTACCATATCCACTTACTCAGAGGTGGTGAAATCGGCACAAAAACCAGCGAGGATTCAACCGCTATCGAAAACAAGTCATGGCCTGCAAGAATTGTAGGTTTGAGAACGCCATGGGTATTCCTAGATCTGCAAGATGATGGGGCGATTCAAGGTAGAATGCATCTTAGACAACTAGGTCGTAAAAGACAGTTATCTGTAGATGAACATGGTCTAAAGGTCGTTCAATCTGAATCAGATAATTTGGAAAATCAAAAACCGGTAATTGAACTAGGTCAACATTATCCATGTCGCCTGCGTGGCATTGACATATGGAGTGGCTCCCTAGATTTAGCCCCTAAGTAATGAAGTGTGATTTTCATGACAATAGAAGACGTGCGTCTTAACATAACAGGGATGTCGTGCGCCGCTTGTGTTTCCTCTGTTGAAAAAATAATCTTATCACAAGAAGGCGTTCAATCTGTCACGGTCAATTTAGCACTTAGCAATGCACAATTAAGTTTTGATTCTAATAACAAGAATACGATTGAAGATGTTATTCATTCTGTCAATAAGGGAAAGTATCATGCTGCCTTGGTAGACAATAGAAAGTCAAAAGCCAAACTATCGAAAGCAGATCTGAGAGTTCAGGGCATAAAGACTCTAACTGCGATAATCCTTGCGATTCCTACACTATGGCTGACTATGTTCGCTTCTGACCTCGGAGAAATTGGCTCATTTGATCTGCGCTTGACATTGGCAATGTTCGCTACAATTCCTGTATATCTTTGGTCTGGTTGGTCATTTCATACCAGTGCATGGGTGTCATTGCGTCATCGTTCTACCAATATGGATGTTCTGATCCACTTGGGCGCGTCTGTTGCATTCCTATGGTCAATTCTAGTAACTATTTCCTCAGGTATTGATGGTTTTCCCAGTGTTATCGAGAATGCGGAACATGTATTTTTTGATGGCGTTGTTTTTATTATCGGGTTTGTATTAATCGGTAATTATCTTGAACTTTCAGCGAAGATAAAGGCCACTGATGCTATTGATTCACTCATGGAACTCCGTCCGAATAATGCACGTCTGGTAATTGATGAAAGTCGTAAAGATACGGACAAGAAGCCTGTAGAATCTATACCTATTAATTCGCTAATCAAAGTTCTAGCGGGGGAGACTATTCCGCTAGATGGTATGATTGAAGGCTCAAAGGTCAGTATTGATGAATCAACAATGACTGGTGAGTCGTATCCTGTTAGAAAATCTGCTGGAGATGAGGTTTTGGCTGGAACTATTGTTCTTGATGGCACTGTTTACATTCGCACAACTAAAAATTATGAAGACTGTTTACTAAACAATATCATTGAACTTGTAGAAAGGGCACAAATGGATAAAGCTCCAATTCAAAGACTAGTTGACCAAATTTCAGAAATATTTGTTCCTGTGGTTGTTGTATTAGCAGTACTTGCAAGTATATTCTGGGCCACCATAGGTGCAGGCTTAATCGATAATCCGATGAACTCGAATATCGAATTAGCAGTGATGGTACTAGTTTCAACATTGATTATTGCTTGTCCTTGTGCATTGGGCTTAGCAACCCCGACGGCACTAGTTGTTGGAACTGGAGTTGGTGCAAAAAATGGTTTACTAATCAAAGGCATTGAAGCATTAGAAATATCACACAAGTGTGACACTTTGGTGCTGGATAAAACCGGCACGATAACTTCTGGAAAGCCTAGGGTTAGTCACATTGAAATCCTCGAGGGTGAAGTCAAAGAGATCTTATCTCTCGCCTCCGCTTTAGAATCGGAGTCAACTCATCCACTTGCATCTGCCATCCATAAATCCTGGTCCAATGTTACATCTCACAGACCTACTGTCGAAGATATACGAACTGTGGCTGGGATGGGTTTGGTCGGCAAGTTAGACGATAAAGTGGTAGCAGTCGGTAATCGCGAACTAATCGAAGATGTCGGAGTAGTTCTCACTGAAGATATCTCCAAACAATTAGAAAAAGTCAGTTTGAAAGGTGTTTCTCTAGTTTTGGTCAGTCAAGGTTCGCGACTAATTGGTTGGATTGAGTTGACCGATAGGGTGAGAAGGAGTTCCAAAGTTGCTGTCAAAAAAGCAAAACAAATGGGCTTTGAAGTGATTATGCTGACGGGAGATAACCAAAACTCCGCAAACTCGATGGCTGAAAAGGTAGGAATTGAAAATATAATTGCCAATGTAAAACCAGACCAAAAAGCGGACCACATCGCTTCTCTGCAACAAAAGGGGCGCGTTGTTGCAATGCTCGGTGATGGGATTAACGATGCTGCAGCATTATCACAAGCAGATATAGGGTTGGCGATGGGGGCTGGCTCGGATATTGCATTGGATGCTGCTGATTTTGTAATAGTTCGTGATGACTTAATCGATGCTGTTTCCTCTCTTGACCTAGGAAGAGCAACCATGCGTAGGATAAAGACTAATCTTGGCTGGGCTTTTACCTACAATCTAATCGGCATCCCTTTGGCGATGGGCGTTCTTTTACCATTCACTGGGATGCTATTACCGCCTTCATTTGCTGCTGCTGCAATGTCTCTTTCTTCAGTCAGTGTTGTTGCCAATTCATTGGTTCTTAGATGGTGGAGTCCGATCAAAGAATAATTCGGTCTTGATAGATTTTAACTATCAAAACATGCGCTTAATTCAAATCGTAGAGACTACGCCCTCGGCTTGCGCGGGGATCGCCCAGCTTGGTCAACGGCGGTGGGTTTAGGTCCCATTCCTTATCGGTTCGCAGGTTCGAATCCTGCTCCCCGCACCACTTTTTGTGATGATTGTTTCAAATAATCAAGTGGTTGTTTCGCCTGCTTCAAGAGCTTTCTTTTCTCGGATTCTCTTATTCTTCCACTTCTTGTATCGAGGGTATTGCCACTTAGCAATTCCAGACCACATTACCATCCAAATAACGGTTTTAGCAACTAATTCATCGACCCAAGCCGGCCATGTAGTAGACATGTTTGCAATTCTGAAGAAGTAAACCATAATCATCATTCCAAGGACGAGATGAATCCACCTCCATACTGTATTCCAATTCAATTTAGAGATAAACTACTCTCCAGAGTATTCGACTTTTCTGCCTTACTCAAAAAAAATTGTTAAACTATCAATTTAGAATGTAAGTACTTTATCGCTAGAGATTACCCACTGTGAACATTCTGACATAGTCGAAAATTGTGCCCCTTCATAGTAAGGTTGTCCTTTCAGCACCCCACATCTATTTTGACAAGTACCACATACTTTTACCGCTACTCCATTTGCAATCAAGTCTTTTGTCATAGCAACCATATCTTCTATTCCTCCCGGAGGAGAGATTCCATCTCTCGCTAAGTCTACACTATCGTTCATCAAAAAAAGTCGGACTTCGACTCCGTCGCTATTTAATTGCCGTGCTAACCTTAGCGCATTCCATGTTACGTCTGTACCGTCATATGGTTGTTGATTAAGAATCAATAGTGTGGCCATGATGTTGGGTTTAATAGACGGTGCTTGAAACATGGGTTCAAAAGCGAAAACAATAGCGAGGAATTAATGGGGTATTCGTTCGCGAAGTTTACAAAGTGGTATGTCCCATACAGGAATCGTATCCACGTTGCCGTATTTCTTCTCACCCTTCTGATGATTCCAGGTGCAATGACTGCTCTGCAACCTATCGATATGGAATCTTATGAAATGGAATCACCTGAACTAACTGCTCAAGAAATAATTAATGAAGAATTTTCTAATTCGGAAATAATACTTGGTTTTGTGATGTCAGCAAGACAGCCAGACTTAGTTCCGCCAATCGAAGAATGGCAACCTGTTGCGTTACTTGAAGACGGTACACCCGACTATGCAAATCTTGTTCAGGCAACTGAAAAAATAGATGCTAATGAACCATGGGAAGGAATCTCAGCGCCTAAGGGTGGAATATTGAATCTATCGATACTTAGAGAAATTGACCAAAAGGTAAACATTGTACATGAGCATCATCTTTCTCCTGCAATGAAACCGCTTGTAAATGATGTTACTGGCCACCAATACGGCGGCGCTATGTCTCTCTCTGATATCTTCAGAGGGTTCATGAATGGCACCTCTATTCTAAGTCAACCAGGCATTAACTCGTTTGGGATAGTCACCCCTGCTCCAACTAACTGGACTGATTGTGGAGAACTGGAATGTCTAGAATTTGATGATTTGAATGTCACTCAAGACCACATAGACTTGGCCGCTGAAAGAATGGCTAATGCACCTGAGAATAATTTCCTTAGATGGCTTTCTTTAGACAGGGGGTTCTTTCCTGATATAAACTCAAAAATAACTGGGCAAATAGGAGGGGAGTTACAACTCAATGGAACTTGGTCTAATGGAGTCACTGGGCTAGGAAGATGGTCTGCTTCGTCAACTTGGTTGATCGTTCAGTATGATAGAGGAATTCTAGAAGAGATGGGTTGGGAAGTAATATGGAAAGATGCTCACCAAGAAAAAAGCGTTTCACTATCAGATGATGGGTTCATTGTAGGTGGATACAGACTCGCAGAAGGTACCTTAGTGGTTCATCCGCCAAGATATAGTGAGGAGACTTGTAAAGAACTTCAGGAGGATAGTGGCGGTTGTTCTAGTGAATGGTCATACATGGACTTGGAAGGTGTTCTGCGTTCAAATGATAGAGCATCTACAACACTATTGGTCGGACAAGGAGTCAATGTTGAAGTCAACAGAGAATTACAGTCTAGTGCTGGATTGATTTTACTGATGGGCGTAGTAATTGTTGGTCTTCTATATGTCAGCCTAAGGCGATGGTCGGATGTGATTATCGTACTTCTCGCCTTGGGCGCTGCTTTGTTATGGATGCAAGGTATGATTGGCCACTTAGCAAATTTCACATCGTGGCTTGGTTTTACTATTATTGCGCGGTCACAATTTTCTAACTTGCTTCCAATTCTTGTTTTGGCCTTGGGAATAGATGACTCATTGCACGCGTTGCACAGATACAAGGAAGAAAGGAAAAATGGCGCTTCGACAAAAGAGGCAACTGAAACCACACTAAGTCGTGTTGGAAGAGCAATTATGCTTACATCGTTAACGACCATGGCTGCTTTTGCTGCAAACTTGTTTAGTGATATTGCAGCATTACGTTCATTCGGCGTTGAAGCCGCCCTTGGGATTCTATCTGCGTTCCTCCTCACCGGAATGTGGGTACCTCTAATTCGACTAAGTCTCGATGACTGGATGGCCAAAAGGAAAAACAAGAATATCGAAAAACAGTCTTCACATTTGATACCCGAGCACTGGTTGAAAAATCTCACTGCTACCTGTGGAAAGGCAAAGCCGGCATTAATTATTGCAATTATTGCAACCGCAATAACCGTTCCAGCCGCAATTGGGATGTCTCAGCTCGAAGGAGATTTTGCTGTTGAGGATTTCCTCGATGAGCGTTCGGATTTTGCAATCGGTGTGGAAATCGTAACTGAAAGTTTTAGCGATGAAGGTGAGCCAGCATATCTTCTAATCGAGGGCGATGTCCTAGACCCCGAAGTCTATGCCGCCATTGATGAATTTAGAGTTGAGATGGGAATATTACCTGAAGGGGTCGCTGATAAAATAACTCATTTACCAAACGGAGATATCGATATTATGGCACTTGACGAGATGGTATTTGCTGCTCAAGGTTCTCTAGCGCTAAACTCAACTCCATTCGAACAGGCTGGATGGAATACTACGGAAGAAGGACATGGTATGAACTGTTCAGATGCCTCCAGTGGCTTACTAATGGATACTAGCGACCGAGACTGCTTGGCTTTCTTCTATGGATTCTTATCGATATATGGAGTTCCTGGCGCTGGTCCAATTCCAGATATCCCAGCAAATATAGTTGAACTATACATCAAACCCGAAGTCGAATTAGACCCTAGTAAACCATGGCTAGATATTGAAGGCAATCCTGCTCAATATGACCGAATGTTGATCCGATTTGGAATGACTTCTCCTGAAGATTTCCCTGGAATGGGCGAGGGCCTGGAAGAATTATGGAGAGATTTAGATGTATTTACCAACCTGTCTACTGGAACTGTTCTAGAAGAAGGACCAGATAGCGATGATAAACCCCTTACTTGGGTAATGCCTACTGGAAGACCAATTACCCGTTATGTTGCCTCTACCGCTATGCAGGATGAAATGCAATCTTCTCTGCTTCTTGGTTCATTATTTGTTTTCATCACATTATCAATCGGTTTCCGCTCACCTAAGCAAGCCGCTGTTACTCTAATTCCTATCTTGCTGGTCGTTGTGTGGTTATACGGATTGATGAATGCTGCTGGTTCTTCGTTAAACATAGTGACTGTAACAATCGCAACAATTTCTCTGGGAGTCGGTATCGATTACTGTATTCACGTAACTGAAAGATATCGCGAAAGTAGAGAAAAGGGTGAAAGTCATCATGAGGCTTTAGTCGCTGTCGGTGGAGCATGCAGTATGGCACTTATTGGCAGTGCTGCTTCTGATTCTGCAGGATTCTTAGTTATCGCCATATCTCCGATGGGATTATTCAGTAACTTCGGAATTTATTCAGCTGCTATGATTGTATTATCTCTTGTTGCTAGTTTAATCTTGACAACCGCAGCCTTAGGATTATTGTCATCTTATAGCGAGAGGCGAACCGGCACTGTTAGTGAATAACCTTTCGCCAATGTTAATCTATGATATTATTCTAGACTAGTGTATGACAGATGGGCACACATACTATGACGGTTTAATTCAGCAAGGTTATCCTACTGACCAAGCATTGACTTATACACAGCAATATTATCCCGGCTTTGCACCAATGAATGTAGCAACAACGCCGATGCCAATACCAACTCCACAACCTATTCAACCAATGATGCAACAACCAGTTCAGCAAATGGCTCAACCTATGATGAATTCAGCACCTATGGCTGTTGCTCCAATGGGAGAGTCAAAGCCAATTATGACATGGACGGCAGTAGGCTGTATTGCAGTAGCATTACTCCTAACAATAATGGGTCAATTTGGAAATTCATGGCAGGTTTCTAGTGAAGATGACTCACTTTCCTTAGGATTAAGAAATATTGTTATCGATTGTTCAGAACAACAAAATGAAAGTAGTTGTATTTCGATATCTTACACTTTATTGGCTGAGGATATGGAAAAAGCGGCGAATGAAAACCCGCCTAGTGAACCAATCTTAAAGGGTGATATCGAAAACTATTGTGAAAATTCCTATGAGCTTGTATTAGCAGTTGCCACTGCAACCAATGATGATGCCCTCAGAACTGAGGCTGGTGAAGATCGAGAAACATGTTTGAAAAATGATTCCGCTGGGGGAATTACTGGCCTTATTCTATGGATTGGAATTCTTGGGATTCTTGCCTCGACTGTAATGCTTGTCATGTCCATGCTTGGACAAACCTTGCCAGGCGGAGCAGAAAATTATGGTAGAATCTCGTCATGGATAAGTGGAGGAATAGTCCTCTTCGCTGCTATTCTTTGGATGATTATGAAGAACAATATGGATGATGCTCTTGGTACTGGAATGGCATTCTATCTAACTTTCTTTGCAGGACTATTTGCCGTGGGCGCTGGCGTACTTGATATGCTAGACAAGCGTGAATAATTCAAAAATACTCGCCGATGTATTATTGAAGTAGATGTTTGACGGCAGTTTGCTTTCTTAGGGGTTGGCCCCGAGGCAGTGGTGAGTTTATGACTGAAGAAAATAAAGAAGAGGACTGGATGAAATATGCAAATTCTGGTTTTGGTCAAACAAATTATTCTCTATGGGATGAAGTTGTTGAAGAAGAAGAGGAAGAAGAGGAAGAGGAGGAAGATGAACAAGAAATTGAGGATTTTGACCTCACTGTTCAACTAGATTCACACATGGAAGAGATCCCGCGTGCCCCTGATCCTGCCGGTCTGAAGCACTTGGTTAGAATTGGTTGCTGTAACCCATGTCTGGGTAGACTTGGGGGTAAGAAGCGCTATGAACAAACTATTGAACAATCTGGTGAAGAGATAAGAGGTATTGTAGAAAAGGGAAATTCTCATCTAACTAAAATTCGTGAAGAAATACCTCTATGCCCGTTTTGTGAAAATCTATTCGAAGAAGTTGAACTACTTACAGACATTATTTATGACTCGATAAGCCCCTACCAGTTCAAAAGATTACAACTTGGAGCAAGATTTCCTAAAAGTCAAATCGAGGAAGAAGATTCTCAAAGAAAAAGATACGGCTCTGGTGGCTGTGATGGACTCAAGACTGGATTAGTTGCTCAAATCGCTAAGCGCCTTAATCAACGACTCGAGGGGGTTACTTTGGTTAATGATAAGCCTCAAATTCTAGCATTGATAGACGTCTTAACGCTAAGTGTAGACTTAGATGTCAGAGCCCATTACATGTATGGAAGATACCGTAAATTAGAGCGTGGAATTCCTCAAACCCGTTGGCCTTGTAGAGCGTGTAAAGGTCGTGGATGCGAGCGTTGTGAGATGACTGGTTTACAGTATCAAAAAAGCGTTCAAGATTTAATTGGAAACCCCCTACTTTCAGTATTTGGCAGTAAAGAACATGCATTCCACGGAATGGGTCGTGAAGATATCGATGTGCGATGCATGGGCCGAGGTCGTCCATTTGTTATTGAAATGAAAGAACCAAGACTAAGGATTGCCGACCCTGTCGAACTTATGAAAATGATAAATGATAATGCTGAGGGTAGTATAGATATTACAAGTCTTAGAGATTCAACCCGTAGTGAAGTGGTTAGATTGAAAGAAACCCCTGCTGAAAAATCTTACACCATCAGATTCAAGTTAATGCCGCTTAATGAAGCAGAATATACTGTACTTACCGCCCCTCTAGACCTGACAAAGGAAAACAAGGGGCGTTCAAAGAATAAGAGAAAGAGACGTGGCGACAATAAGCGAGATAACACAAAACCGCTTCCTACAGAAATTGAAACTGAAAATGTTAAGCCTGGTAAAGATAAATTGTCGACTATGAAAAAGGCCGAGTTAGTCGCTCTATGTGTGGAATATGGCGTTAAAAAATCAGGCACTAAGGATGAATTGATTGAAAGAATACTGAATGTTGAAGAGCCTGTTGTGGAAACTTTCGATCTTCCAGAAGATGATTTCATAATCAAGTCAATTCTATCTTTGGAAGGCGTCAAACTCGCACAAAGAACTCCAGAAAGAGTCGCTCATAGAAGAGCTGACTTGGTTCGAAGAAGAACTGTGTTTGAAGTCCATCAGCCTGTTGTTGAAATGATGGAGGACGGTAGTCGAGAAATCGAAGTCACGATGCGTTGTGAATCTGGCACTTATGTCAAAGAAACTGTCCACGGCGACAGTGGTAGAACACAACCAAGTATTGCCTCACTACTAAAGGCTAAATGTGAAGTTATTTGGCTTGATGTTGGCGATATTCATGCTGATTGAGGCTGTTAGTGGGTCAAAAATCCTCGATAATTCTGTCGCGGTTCTTATATGTCGATGGCAGGTCGCCGGAATGCTCCGAAGATGTTGAAATGCTGACTCGGAACAAATGAGGGGAATAAAATGAAGCGTTCAAAAGGACTACGTGTAAGAACCCGCAGTATTCTAAGACGTCGCAGGAAGGAGCGCAGTCGTTTGAATATTAGCCGTGCAATTCATCAATATGAACAAGGCGACCGTGTTGCTATCGTTCTAGATGGTGGACAACAAATGGGAATGCCTCACCGTAGATTTAACGGTCGAACAGGCTTTATTGAAAATCGCCAAGGAAAAGCATGGGTTGTATCTGTAAAAGATGGGAACATGCAAAAAACCGTTATTGCTCGTCCTGAGCACCTAAGACCACTGGAGTGATACTAATGGCTGAAGAAGAAAGATTCATTGATTTTGCAACTGTTAGACAAATGCTTGCTGATGCTCAAGAGCGCCGTGGCGACCTTACCTATGAGCAAGTAGCTGCTCTACAACACGCAGAATGGGCTGCTAGTGACAACCGAAATGGCTACAAGACACTTCCTGAAGTCTTTCAAAGTTTGAAAGATGCTTTGACTGCACACGAAAAATTGTCTAAATATCCAGATTTAGCAGCAAAGATCGCTGAATTGATGCCAATGTATCCTAATGATATCAAGGCTGTTCTAGTTTCAAAGAGAATTGCTATTGATGATAGCGAAGTCAATGAGATTCTAGATATTGTTCGTCAACATGTTGGTGTTGAATGATTCCATTTGAGGTGTAATCCATGAGCGGCTTTCGTCGTGACCGTAACATAAAGGTCCCAAGTAGAAATGATAAGTCACAGGCTAAGCCTAGTGCATATCTTCCTTCAAGACCTGCTGAAGGACGCCAAAACGTTCCTAAGAAGGTTGAAAAGAAGCCTCAGACTCAACGTCCTAGTAATCGGAACAATAAATCACCACAATCTCGTAATCGTCGCTCTGATAATCGAAGACCAAATAATCAAAGAAATCAAAGACAGAGAGTTGCTAAACCAACACCTCTTGATGATGAGATTTGGGCTAGAGTTGTAGAGCACGACCTCGAAAATAATGTTCTTGTTCTAATTGGTGAGAGTAAAATGCTTATGGGCCGATATAGGCCAAAAAATTCAGGAGAAGTTCTATCCTTAGGCTCTAAAGTTTACGTTGGAATTGACAAACAGAAGCGTGAACAGGTTGGAGATATTATTGGAATGGCTCATCTCGACAAACTTTCAACCAGCGCTAGCAAAGAGTTACCAATCGTCATTCAAACCTTCATTGAAGAGAATGAAGCTCACTTTATCAAATCTTTCTTCAACCCTGCAGGATACTTGTCTTTGAAGCAACATGCGTATGAATTGCTTCATGGAATTGGTAACAAGAAAGCAACTCAAATGGTAGAAGAAAGAGGTTCTTCTGGATTTACTTCCTTTGAAAACTTGAATCAATCTTGCAGTATTGATGCTGCCGAACTACTAGCGAAAAGATTCCATTCTGAGATTCTTGACCGAAACCTCCAACCACGACTTACTGACCTCCTCCTTCCGGTGAAGGCATGAAAGGTGCACGTTGGCTTGTCGATTCTTTACGTGCTAAACAGCCATTCAACAAAGACTTAGGACAACATTTCCTAGTCAATGATGAACTAATTGACTTTGCAGTAAAACATTCGAGTGTTTCTGAAGAAGACCATGTTTTAGAGATCGGCCCGGGACCTGGCGTTCTTACTGAAGTATTACTCGAATCCCATTCCAAAGTTACAGCAATTGAATTAGATGAAGGTGCTGTGAAACATTTAACTGAAATGTTCGCACCCGAAATTGTAGATGGAAAACTGATTGTGATCTCTGGAGATGCACTACAGATAAAGTGGCCAAAGGATATTACTAAAGTAGTTTCAAATATTCCTTACCAGATTTCCTCACCACTTATTGAAAGACTGACAAAGCACCTTAGAGAGCAAGAAGAATCTATCCTAGCCAGTGTTCTATTGTTGGTTCAAGAGGAATTTGGAGAACGACTTGTGATGGAGTATGATTCTGATGTAGGCTCATTAGGAATGACTGCTCTGCTTGATTGGGAAAGTGAAATCGTCAAAAAAGTGGCACCACATAATTTCAGCCCTAACCCGAAGGTTCACTCTTGTTTCGTTGAAATGACTCCCAGTGGGGAAATATTTGATTGTGATAAACGCTTAGTTAAACAAGTAATTCATGCAACTTTTGCTCAGAGAAGGAAGAAATTACGCTCTACTTTGAAGTCCGCGCCAAAAAGAATCAGCAGAATTCCAGAGTGGCATTCTGGAAGATGGAAGAAAGCATTTGCTTCATTAACTCAAGATGAAAGACTAGATTCTAGACCTGAAGAATTGGACTTTGACGACTGGGTCGAGTTATGTTGTGATTTGACTGAAAATAGTCTAGATTAACCCAAAAAATGGGCGCAATTGCCCGTTTAATTTATTCAAATACAGTCGATTACAATAATTAATCACGGGAGAGCCTTTTCTTAGGAGTGACTTCTCGCCGTGACTTGTCGGAGGGGATGCTATGGCGAAGAAGGACACCTATCTAGCTTTACTTAGAAGAGGAATTGACGACACCACAGCACAGCAATTGGCTGATGCTGGGTTGAAAATCGGTGACTTAAAGAAAATCGATAAAGACATGCTTGTCGAAAACTATGCACTCAAGCCAGATATCGCTGAAGGTGTAATTTCTATTATCACCGCTGGTCACACAAGCCACGGAAAAGAACGTTTCTTGGCAAAGGTTCTCGCTCCTGAGAGAAAGAGTGGAGAATCAAAAATTGAAGAAATGAAATTCAAGCGTAAGCAAAAGGACGTCCTAACTGAACTTGCTGAAGAGAAAGAGCGGTTGAAAATTATTCAAGTTGAAGCATTTAGAGCAAAGAAACTGGTCATGAATAGACTTGGTAAGACTGTTGAACTGATTGTCAAATTAGAAAATAACCTCTACGATGAAGGCAAAGATGACCAGAAAGTTAAGATTCGAGACCAACTGGAAACACGTGGTCTAGAAGCAGCAAGAGACCACGAAATGCTCGAACTAGAAGGAACTCCACAAGATATTGTTGACTTCCGTAGAAAGTTCGTTCCTGCGCTAATTTTCCACGCCTGTCCAAATTGTGGTGACGAAATGGACCCTAGGCAAGCAAGAGACAAAGATAAGTCTGAAGAGTGGGCATTTATTTGTTGGGAATGTGAAGAGAGTTTCGTTCCTGAACTGGCTGCTATTGTTGAAAATAAATTAATGAATGGTAGTCGAATTTCAATCGATGAATATATGGCGCCACGTAACCCTGTTCCTCCTAAGCCTGCTTCAATGGACTTGACATCAGTCAACGATATGATTAGAAGAGACCTTGAGCAAACTGGTGCAACTGCAGATCAAATGAGTAGAGTTGTCGAAGAAAGCGCAATTGGTGGCGGACTAATGGACATCAACGACTGGATTGACCAAATTCTGGCGGCCAAGGATTACATCCAAGCACAAGAAGACAGAGAAGATTTCATTCTGCGAACTGGCGCTGGTGCTACAAAGTTCAACAAGTGGATGAAAAAGGCTGGTTTGTTCTTCAACAAGCAAACTGGACGCTGGACTCGTCACAAAGATATGCGCTGAGGGTGTAATATGTCGGCCAAGTCCGGTTTGGAAGATAATTCCACAGACGATAGTAATGTACCAGTAGTTCGCTTTCTTCAGGGAGCGAAATTACTTGGCCAGACTAGGTTGGTTGCCGGCGATACAATCGTGGAGCATGCTGAATCTGCTGGACTAAAAATTCCTACAAACTGTACATCAGGGACTTGTGGAACTTGTATGGTTACCTTGGTTGAAGGAGATGTTGAACTTCCAGAAATATTACCTCCTGGCCTAGATGATTACTTGGTTGAAAGATGTGCAAGGCTAAGTTGTATTGGAATTCCGTCAAACGATGTAGATATCGATATCCGACCCCCACTATGAGGTGATTTTGTGTTTGATAATTGGGGACCTGTAGAATGGCTCATCTTGACCATTGATATCTTTGCAATGATCGTTGTAGTTTGGTTCCTACGAAGAAAAGTTCTACGTAAATTCGCTGAAGTTGAGGCTCGTCATGGTTTTGAAACGCGGCGTAGAAAGAACGACAGAGAAAACCAATGATTTCTGATTTTTCTAGTGAAAGCATGATACAAGGTGAGCGCGCCACAGGTTCATGGCCGAATTTTTTCTACAAACTACGGCTTCGGGTAAAATCCCAACAGAAAATATGACCTTAGATGGGGTATTAGACTCTATTCAAGGAGAAGGTTTGGCATGGCTTGATATTCTTAAGCCGAATAAAAAAGTACGGAAATTTTTACTTGAAACTATGGATTTTGCTGAACTTGCTGTAGAGGATGTTTTTGGCCCTGCAGATACCACTGCTCAGAAATTCAATAATCACAGATTCTTAGTTGTGAATGCTAGAGACGCCGATAATAGATTGGACACTGAGCCTGTGGCTATTTTCATCAAACAAAAACTAATCATCACCGTAAGGCATACTAGAATTCCTGCTTTGAAAGGATTTTCTAGACGTTTTCGAAAAGCCGATTCAGAAGATTTGGCACTGGGTATTGATTTTCTATTGTATGAACTACTAGACTCCATTGCAGATGACTGGACTCCGATTCTTGGGAAGTATTCAAGTGAACTTGATGAATTAGAATTCAGGGTTTTTGACCCGAATCAAAAATATGAAGATTTGTTAGAGGGGCTTCACGATCTCAAAAGACATCTAAGAGAAGCAAGTAAGTCGATCGAATCGTTACATACTGTGACTTTGAGAATGCTAAAACCTGGAGAAAGATTACTCAGCGAGGGTGTTTCTAGATACTTCTCAGACCTAAATCAACTATGTGCCTCGTTGGTTAAACGAGCTAACAACTATTCACAAGGCGCAACTTCAACTCGCGATACTTATCTGAGTAATATCAGCATGCAATTGGCTCAATCAAATGCTCAATTGACTGAAGTCATGACAACCTTGACTATTATTGGTGCTATTATGCTACCATTAACATTAATCGCTGGAATCTTTGGAATGAATAATGACGATTTACCATCAGATTTAATCGGTGGTTTTTGGGGTATAATTTTCTTAATGTTAGGATTTGCAATTATCATGCTATACTACTTCTGGAAACGCGGATGGCTCAAGAATTATGAGAAATGACGCGCATCATTCAAGAACCGTTGACCTAATCATATATTCATGAGAGGGGCGAGTGATTTAACCACGGGCCCGCTATCAATTGGAAATTTTGTAAATCTTATTCGCCAGACTGTTAAGCAGGACCGATTATTTCAAAATCAAGCGATAAAAGGTGAAGTGTCGCAATGGAAACAATATCCTAGTGGTCATACTTATTTCACTCTAAGAGATAATGTTGGACAGATGAGTGCTGTAATATGGCAGGGAAGGTGCTCTATTGACCCGAGTATCAAAGAAGGCTCAGAAGTTGTCGTAATCGCTGGTGTTGACCTATATGCCAAGCAAGGTCGAATTCAGTTAGTCGTCGATAAAATAGAGCCAGTAAACGCTATTGGGAAATTGGAAGAGGCCTTGAGAAAACTAAAATTGAAACTACGTCAAGAAGGAGTTTTTGACCGCCCAAGAAACCAACTTCCACTAATTCCAAAGCATATTGCAATAGTTACTGGAACTGGTTCTGCCGCTCTTTCAGACATGAATCGATTGATAGAAAATAGATGGCCTGGTCTGAGAAGAACGATTATCGGTGTATTGGTACAAGGTGAAAATTCTGTTCAAGAAATAGTCAGGGGCCTGGCAGTAGCAAGGAAACTTTCTGACCCTGAAGTCGCCAATAAGAGAAATCAACCACCTGTGGATGTAATAATTGTTGGAAGAGGCGGTGGCTCTCCAGAAGATTTGTGGTCATTCAACTTAGAGCCTGTCGCTAGAGCAATTATCGCATCCAAAATTCCTGTTATTTCTGCGGTCGGACACGAATCTGACTTGCTGATTAGCGATATGGTGGCAGATATTAGAGCATCTACTCCCTCCAATGCCATAGAGAGATGTGTTCCCGATTATAATTCGATTCAAATGCAATTATCAGATTATAATGAGAGGATCGATGGTGCCACCATTAGGCAGTTTAGCGATGTTAGAAATCGTCTAAAACTACTGGCCTCAATGCTAAAGGCCGCCCCTATGGCAGGTATTAATAATGCCAAAATCAAGATCCAAAATCTAACTATGCGACTCAATAATAGTAGCCAGTCAATCATTTCGCAAGAGAAGTCTCGTATAGCAAAATTTGAGGCTTCACTAAATGCAGTACATCCACAACGAGTGTTAGAAAGAGGGTATAGTATGATACAAAACGATGAAGGAGAGGTGTTATCAAAAATAGAGCAACTCTCTATTGGACAAAATATCAAGATGAACTTTGCTGATGGTAAAGCCGAAGCAAGTATCGTTAATTTGGATAAAAGGAAAAGGTGATAATATGGAAAAAGGAAAAACATACGGTGAAGCAGTGAGTCGATTAGAAGAAATAGTTGCTTCTTTGGAACGCGGAGGAAAGGGGCTTGATGAGACTCTTCAGTTATACGAAGAAGGTGCGGTTTTATTGAAACAGTGTCAAGAGGATTTGAAATCTGCTGAAGGAAAATTGAATGAGTTAAGGCTAGAAGATATTGAAGAACAAATATCCAAAGACTAGATAATAACAAAAACAAATACGGTAAGGGGTAAACATGAATGAACGAAAATTGAAGGCTCTAAAATTAAGAGTTGTCAAATTGTTCGCAAGTTGGAAAGAGCCCCATGAAGAAACTACTTACAATCAATCTGACATCGTTCAATCAATAGATGTCTCAGACCAGGGCCAAGTAGACTATACAATCGCTCCAAAGCATCCGCATTGCCCTTGCTGCTTGCTCGATGCTGTTGATTTGAGAAAGCGAATTGAAAGTATCAAAGGCGTAAGCAAAGTTGTTTGTACTGTTACTGGGATACCTGCCGCTGAAAAATGGACTCGTTCAATCAATGGATAGTGCCCGATATTTTCGTAATAGTAAGAAGGCGGGAACTGACCAAAGTCCCACAGATAGAAACCAAGCAATGGTGGAGCCAAGAACAATTCCATGACTTGGAATAGACCACATTACAACCAAAGAATACACTGCAACACTGGCCCCTCCAAGCATCATTGGGGCTGCAGCACCTTGTGGTACCGTAATTCCTTGAGATATCCATAAGGCGACCATGCTGGTCAGGAATATTGCTGGAAAGGCACTTGCTAAACCTGCTATCAAAGGCTGTCCAATCTGTGCCAAGACCAATGCAGTACCAATAGCAATTGCAGCAGCAACTCCTCTGATTGATAGAATCAAAACGGGAACTTTGTTATCGCCTTTAGGAGAGGGTCTAGTTTTGATATTGAAGAATATAGCGACTAAAGCTAGACAAAATAGTCCGACTAAACCAAGCATTGGTGAACTAATATCGCTAGCCTGACTAAAACTGGCGATATTCAATGCTATGAAAGCAAAAAAAGCCCAAGTCAATATTGAAACTATAGTAGTAATAATTAGTGGATTTTTATAATTAGAAATATACTTTGGAAGTATTATCCACACGCCTAAAAATAAACCATTTACAAGCATTGCCAGAGGCACTATCGACATACTTGACAGCAGTCCGGACTGGCCATCTATCAGGTAAACTCCCGCTGCAGCAGGAATTATTGTTGATGGTATTGTTCCAAGCACCCCTCCAACTAGCCCGCCAAACTTTTCAATTGCTAAAGTAACAAGTATCGCTACTATTCCAGCAAAAAGAGAGAATAGGATTATTGAAGAATCTAACATGATTACAACAACCGCTCTAAGCGATTCTGTAATCTAATGAGTTTTCCGCCTGCCCATTCCTTTACCCTCTCACCATCAATAAAAATAGCATTAAATGGTAAAATGTCTACACCTGATACCCATGGTTGAGCAATTTTGAATCTACCCATTCCAGGAGTATCGAGTAAGATTTTTCCAAATCTAACTTGCTCTGGAGCATCTCCACTGGCAAGCCAAGTGGTCAACTCTTCAGTCCATTCCGAGCAGGCTTGACAGTCATTCTTACCCAGCATCAAAACTACTGGTGAAGCACTTAGGAATTCTTCCCAAGAATTTCTATCGATTATTTCGAGTTCCGGCATTTGGATCACTAACTTGAATCATGCAGCGTAGTCGTCGCCTTTCTTCCAGTTTGCACCACATAGGCCACCTGCCATTGTAGCTTGTGCGGTTCTAAGAACCTCTGAAGGTGAACGTCCTGCATCCATGTTATTGATTGACCACATTTGGACCTTGCCTTCGTCATCGACGAGAACAGTTCCACGGAAACTGCAACCAAGTTCCTTATTCCTCATACCGAAATCTTTGGTGATTTGTTGAGTGCAATCAGCGATAACGTGATGGTTAACTCCGCCTGGGAAGATTGTTTCATCCTTAAACCAAGCATTGTGAGAATGCCATGAGTCAGTAGAACATCCAATTACAGTGATGCCGTCATCAGCAAAGTCATCCTTGAGTTGTTCGAATCCTACAATTTCGGTAGGACAGATGAAAGTAAAGTCGAATGGATACCAGTACATCAGGTACCACTTTCCTTTCATGTCTTCACTTGAAATGTTTTCACTCTTTCCGCCAATGTAAGTTCTTGCTGTCCACTCTGGAGCTTCTTTGCCAATCATATTCTTCATATTAAGTCCTCAAACGCAGCCATGATGCCGAGGTACTTTAACAAATTGATTTCAAATACTATCATTAAAAGGGTCAACATTAACAATTTGTTCAATATCAATTCTCTTGTAACCTCTTTCGCGAGCCGTTGTTGCTGCCTTGACTAACATGGAACGCATCCATCCGAGTGACATAAGTGTCCTCATTCGATTTATTGACTCAATGAATTGTACTGGATTACCCCCCAATTGAGCATGCTTACGAATGTCGCTCTCGAGTTTTTCAACTACCATATAGTATGTATCAAGAAGTTCTTCGATGGCATCTTCGGTAACTGGCATCTTTGCATGGGTTCTCGCCAAAGACATCAAAGAGGACCTTGTCAAGATTCCGCCACCTTGGCCAACCACTAAAGTTTCACTTTCTTCGACCACATCTATGGATTCTGCGTCACTATCCTCGTCATCTAAGCCCATCCCCGATACTGCAATCTCAAGATGGCGTGGTTTTATTGTAGCCACTCTATCTTTTTCTGCTGCTGCTTCGGAATGCTTGATAATTTTTGCAAGATGTTTCTCTACATGTTCAATTCCCGCTTGAACTGCTGCTGAGCCAACAGACTCTATATTCGAGAGTTGTTCAATCATCAGTTCACGTGTTCGGTTATAGTTCAGCCTAGTCCGTTCAGGGTCATCTAGAGTTTTGCGTTCCGGATCTTGTGCCAAAGTATCAGACTCCATTTGAGGTACTACCCTGGTAATTTCTTGACACATCAACTCTACGAGTTTGTCTTTAACTGCCCCAGAAAGACGCATGTCGGTGTAATTAGAAGCGACGGCTCCAATGTGCCCAGAGGAATACGGTTTAGCGGCCATACATAGAGCGTGTGGCATACGATTATTGAACCAATTGCTCATAATCTAATTTCTTTTAGAGCCAAAAACTAATTTGTAAATGAATAATGACGAAAAAATCAGCAATATGGCTAATGGTAATACTCTAACCTTATCAGCGATTTGTTCACCCAATGCCTTTGAATCGTACTCCTTAGATTTATCAATTTCTAGATATTGGTTGGTCTCTGGTTGAGAAATATAAGCCTCAGCACCGTCATTCCAAATTACTGTTATTGAAACAATAGATTCGCCTTCTGGTACACCGAGATGGATTGTTGTATCTTTAGAACCTGAAAAGCCACTTCCAATTTTCACTATTTGTCTTATTAATTTTCCATTGCTGAGTTGTAGGTGTTGAGAGATTGACGCCACCAGTATTTTCAATCTCTTCTTCAAGCTGTGTGATTAAATCCTGTGAGATCAATGTGAAGCGCTTAACAATAGGGTTGCTCCATCTTCCTTCATCATCTTGGACTCTAACACCAACATTATAGGTCCCAGCCGAAAGTCCTTCAAGTGAGGTTGTGGCAGCTTCGAATGCAACAGCTACTGATCCACTCGAAGCAATTGAGAGAGGTGTTCCTTGTCCCTCACCCGGATCAGATCCTACATAGTATTCTCCGACGACTCCTCCACCAA
>ENA-ORDA01000562-ORDA01000562.1-marine-metagenome-genome-assembly--contig:-NODE-562-length-36388-cov-5.044918_pt1 | contig 36388 bp, 45 predicted proteins | sample MGYA00237778_ERZ508506 | MGnify/ENA primary metagenome ERZ508506 (study PRJEB26177, sample SAMN06267891) | marine metagenome | isolation source: Monterey Bay, California, USA | place: Pacific... | reverse complement strand
AAAACCCGATGTGGATAGAATTGGCGACACACCAACAAGGGCAAACGGCACAACGCCACCGCCCAACAATCTGAGGTTTACGACCATGACCATTGAGAACATTAAAACAATCTTCAATCTCGCAACACCTACAGAAATTCGTGACGGTATCATCTGGTACGCCACAGCACAGCAACAGTGTAAAGATATCGCCATTGCCCACGATATCCCGCTTAACATCGCTGTCGGTGTGGTCGCTGCACTATCGCCAAACAACAAATGGGAACGCAACGTGACCAATGCTGATCAGCTTATCGCTGCGTTCCTGCGCGGCGATGCTGTGGAAAGTGTCAAAGTATCGACCTACCACACCATGCGAAACAAGGCTTGGTCAATTCTGGAACAAATGCCAGATAATGACGCCACCATCAAAATTCTTAATGGTCAAAAGATTGTGGCATTTTATCGCTGTATCATGGGTGAAAGCACATGTTGCGTGGATGGTCATGCCAGAAACATTTTTTATGGTGAGCGTATTGGTTTGACCAACGATAAAACCAACATTGGCGTAAAAGAATATCGCACCATCGCTGCAGCATATGCTGAGGCTGGCGATGCATTAGGTTTCAAAGCCTATGAACTACAGGCTATCACATGGGTCGCATGGCGTCGCATTCACAACATTACCTAATTCTAACCATATCTCACTCTTAACCTTGAAAGGTTTTACACCATGACCATTTACTTATTTTCAGGCTATGACCGTCACAAGCCACTATCAATCTTATGCAATCTTTCACGCTCAAAGCAGCTTGATGAAGCCAAGCGTCTATCCAAGCAACATGGCATTGTTACAGGTCGCGATTGTCTAGGTGGCTTGCGCTTTGAGGTTCGTCAACCCGCGCACCATACCAATGCTGCAGTACCAAACGGCATAGAAACACTGATCTACTAGGTTGCGCTTACAGGGCGGCACCAGCGCGTTGTGCCGTCTCATAAGACCAACCTTGAAACCCAAAATGAGGAAAACAAAATGCAACTAATACTCAACATTCTAGCCGCTCTTATATCCCTTGCAGGTCCATTTGTTCTGGGTGCTGCAGCCTTAGAAATAGGCGGTCAAGATGCTGCCATTACTACCGTCATTATGTCGCTGGCAATCCTGCCAATCACTGCCGCCTATCTTATCAAGTGAAGGATATCATTATGCAAACTGCACAAATCAAAGACCTGAAAATTGGTGAAGTATTCAAGCGCAAGCCCGATGCCAAAAAGACTTTCACCCGTGACGTATATTGTCGCTTTGGTCGTAAATATATCTGTATGCCAGATGACGATGTGTGGGGCGGTGGGATGCAATTGCGCGGCACCACAATCGTTTATATCGGTTTCGACTATTGAGCCGCTATCCCTACACCGTCGCGCTGGTTTCAACCCTGTTGAATGCCGCATTTATTGCAAGCCTGTTGCTTGTCCTAATCTAACCAAATCGAGGAACTAATCATGAAAGTTGACGTATATTTCAACCTACACCGCAAGCTGTTTTCAATTCGTGCCTGTGAGGGGCCAAACAAGGGCCGTGTGATAGCACACCGCGAAACCGTGACCCTACTGCACCCGCAGTTCAAAGTGTCACAGGCAGGGCGCGCACGGGTACTGCGTGAAAAGCGCAAGAACGTACATGCCACGGTCAGGGGCCAGTGGCTGTATCATGATCTGATCGAAGACTTTCGTTCTCAGATTGAAGCAAGCTGTCTAAATCGTGGCGTTGAAATCACCTATAACCCCTACAAAATGTCATCGTTTTCGTACTGGAACGACCTCGGTGAACTGCACGGGTTCCACCATGCGGAAGCTGCGTTCTTGTGCGTTAAAACCAAGACGCAGATGGCCCTGTATCCAAGCGAGGCTGTATGATGCTTTTGCGTCACCATTTCACCCGCCCTGCGTTCTGGCTTGATCTGGTCGCAGGGGCTGCGTTTCTGCTGGTCCCTGCGTTCATCCTGCTGGTCGCTAATACGTTTCTCTATGCTTAAAAAGGACACCACCACATGGACACTAATGACAACCTGCAGGACTTCCTGCGCGACCTGTTTGCCCCTGCCTATTGCCCTGCAAATGATGATGATGACACGACCAAAGTTGACCCGTTTGCATATCGTGCGTGGCGTCCAGAATATGCGGGGCAGGAGCCACCCTTTTAATACCAGCACGGCACTTGAAATTATAACCCACAGCGGTTAGATACCACGCACATGATCGGAGAAAAAATGAGCGTACAAATGGATACATGGATTGATAACACTAGCTATTCCCAGTGGAAAAAGGGCTGCAAACGTAAACTGAGCAAAAGCAAGCAAGGCAGCAGGTCATGGAAGTTGGCTTGTATTGTCTTCCCGACCACCTCGCGACCACCTGCTACGTCTACGAAAATGCCGCCGTCCCAGTGGGCTAACAGCGAGACAGGTCCACCGACCTTGTTTGCATACGAACGAATTGACCACCGCCATTCGACCTATCGACAGATCAGAATTCTAAGCTGGCACATTTCGATAGAACATATTAATAGCCAACCCTGTAAAAAAGAAAGAACAGGCCCATTGCAGGGACCAAACGAAAGCTAAAAAACGATGACAAATGTAGAAACAAATAACCCAGTGAATGTTTTGAAAGCCCTTCAGATATTTCAGACGCTGTACGAGAAAGCTACAGCGAACCACATAATTGTTTTTATGCACGTAATCAGTGAAAGCCGCAAAGGTAACGTGGTGCATATGCGTGAAATGCCTGACGATCTAGGCATGACACAGACCACTATAAATAGGATAGTTAGACACCTTGGGGACCGCTCTTATATCCATGAGAACGGTCTTCAACTCGTAAAGATTACAACCGATATGACAGATGAAAGAATGCGACTTGTGAACATCACAGCCAAGGGCAAAAAGGTCGCGGAACAAATGTTGGAGAAAATCTATGGCACAACAAGCTAACCCATTAAAGCACATCACACAGCGCGGTAAGACCTATCGCGTATCAATGCAGCCTAAGACAGGCAAGCGGCTCACAGCCACCTGTCAGACGCTGGAAGAGGCGGTGCAGGTACGCGATGAAATGGTCGCAGGTACGTGGACAAATCGCCACGCCGATGGCACCCACAAAACCCAGACACTTGGCGAAGCATGGTCTGACTATCTTGACTACCGCTTTGCCAAGTCAGCAAAGGCAGACCCTCGCAGGTTCCGGTGGTACGAGAAAACTATTCTTGGTTTCTTTGGCCCATCAACCAGCTTGGATGATTTGACCGCTGTCAGGATGTCTGACTTTTACGATGAACTAACCATAAACAGAAAGTATTCAGCAACGGTTGTGAACTACCTCGGCACCCTTCTGCACATGACACAGAAACGTGCGTACAACAGGGGCAGACGGGCCACTGAGCCGACACGCATGGAGTACCGGAAGCATACCACCGGACGCATCAGGTTCCTGTCAGATACTGAGGAACAGCAGTGCCTGAACTGGTTTGAGCGCACAGGGCGCGATGAATTTGCTGACCTGTTTATGTTCTACGTGGACACTGGCTTTCGTAAATCTGAGGCGTTCAATTTGACATGGGAAGACATTGACCTGTCCACCGGACGTATCACTGTGTGGGTCAGCAAGACCGACCAGCCACGCACAGTCAAAATGACAGGCAGGGTCAAGAGTATCCTGCGTAAGCTGCACCTGTCGCATAGTGCCACCCAGCCCACCATCTTTGGGCATCTGTCAGAGCGCAGGTTCTATCGCGTGTTCATCGAAATGCGGAACGCCATAGGTGTCGGTGATGACCGCCAGTTTGTGGTGCATATGCTGCGCCACACCTGCTGTACCCGACTGCTGGGCGCAGGTGTAGACATACGATCTGTCATGCAGTGGATGGGCCACAAGAATTTGGAAATGACCCAACGCTATGCACACTTTATCCCGTCCAGCTTGGACAATGCCGCCGATGCTTTGGACAACAGAAACACACGGCCCGTGCCGCAAGATCAGCGAGTGATTTCAATACGTTAAGCTGGTACAGGTACGGTACAAAGATGGTACATGGTACACAGATAGTGCTTCTAACCACTTGAGATTACTTAATTTTTTCTCTTGTCAACAGAAGCCTGCACTGTTACCACCCCCATATGTACTGTAACCACACCAGCTTAGACCTGCTGATATGCCTTATTCTTATGGCTATTCAGCAGGTTTTTTCAGCCCAACTGAACTCTATTCATATGTGGTTTGTGTACCTAACACTGTTGCCACCGCTGTGTACCACCCCGCGAAATCTCAAGGTTGCACTATAGCGCAGCCCTCATTCTAAAGGATAAACTGAATGACAAACGATCTGTATCTGACCCAAGTGGCTCTTGAAAAAGAGAGCCGTTCTATGACCATCCAGAGATTTGAAAGTGACCTGACAGACAAGAAACAAGATCGGCAGGAAGCCAGCACATTCTATGGCAAGCCTCTGATGAAGAGAGCCATCGAACCTATGGTGCAACGAATCTCTGAGGTGTATGCGGAAGCTGAGACAGGTGGCACTGGGAAGCGGCTATCTAGCATCCAGTTTATGAAGATGCTGGAACCTGATGTGCTGGCATTTATCTCTGCAAAAATTATCATTGACCGCATTACTAGCAAGAACAGGCTACAAGATGTGGCGATGAATGCTGGCAATGCCATCGAAGACGAGGTGCGTTATGAGAGTTTCAATGCCGCACATCCAGCACTGTTCTATAAGATAAACAAAGAGACAGATGCTGCTGGCTCGGATGCCAAGCGGAAGCGTACAATCTTGGTCGCTGCTTACAACAGGTACTGCTTGGAGTGGAACGGCTGGTCACAGAATGACAAGCTGCACTTAGGCATGAAGATGATAGAAATCTTTCAGCAATCTACAGGTTTCGTTGAGGTAGTTGAAACTAGATCGGCAAAGAACAAAACCGACAAGCTGCTGGTCGCAACTCAAACCGTTTGTGACTTCATGGAAAAAAATCATGGCCTCGCACAGCTTCTATCGCCTGTGTACATGCCGATGGTTGTGCCACCTGCACAGTGGGCCGGACCCCGTGGTGGTGGATACCTTACACACCACACACGGCCTCTCACGCTTATCAAAACTGCTAACCGTAATTACTTGGATGAACTGGAAGGCTTGGGTGAACAGCTTGAGCCTGTTTATGCAGCGGTGAATGCCATTCAGGAAACAAGCTGGCAAGTCAACGAGTTTGTGCTGGTCACATTCCAGATGATACATGACCAAGGTCTAGCAATTGGTGGTCTGTCATCGCTGGAAGATATCCCCCTGCCACCTGCCCCGTTTGTAGATCGGGACACCTCTGAACTGAGCGATGAAGAGAAGGAAGCATTTAAAATCTGGAAGGCCAAGGCCAAGGCTGTTTATGTCGAGAACATTCGACTGAAATCTAAACGGTTGATGACCTCAAAAATCAGATCGATTGCTGAGAAGTTCAGCATCTATGAAAGCATATATTTCCCGCACACCCTCGACTTCAGGGGTCGTGCGTACCCAACTGCCATGTACCTAAATCCTCAAGGCAACTCGCTTGCCAAGGGCTTGCTCCGGTTCGCTGATGGTAAACCTCTCGGCACTAATGAAGCTGCGTGTGAACTGGCTATCCACGGGGCGAATTGCTACGGGTACGACAAGGCATCGATGCAAGAGCGTGTCGATTGGGTGGTGGCACATCAGGACCGTATCCTTCAGGCTGGCACTGCCCCTTTAGATGACCTGTGGTGGGCCAAGGAAGCGGATGACGCTTGGAGTTTCCTCGCGTTCTGTAACGAGTGGGTTGGCTACTGTCAGGATGGCTATGACCATGTGTCATATATACCCTGCGCCAAAGATGGCAGTTGCTCTGGCTTGCAGCACTTCTCCGCTGCCCTGCGTGACCCAATCGGTGGTGCTGCTGTCTCACTGATACCGAGTGACCTCCCGTCAGATATCTATCAGGCTGTCATCGATCTGACAAAAAAGAAAGTTCATGCTGACCTCAGAAGCACAGGCTATGTCGATGACAAAGAGACTATCACTACACGATCTTTAGCAAAGCTGTGGCTTGAGTATGGCATGACCCGTAAGACAGCGAAGCGTTGCACCATGACCCGTGTATATGGGTCCACTTTGTTTTCGGCTAGAAAATTTATCCAAGAATACCTGACAGAAACTGACGCTAAGAGGCTTGAGAAAGATAAGTCTTATGTTTCAGTGCTAGATGGTTATGAATTTGAGGCCAGTGTCTACCTTGCCAAGCATGTGTGGGACAGCATCAACAAGACTGTCATCGCTGCTAAAAATGGAATGGATTGGCTGCAGGAAAGCGCAAAGGTACTGGCTAAACAGAACCTGCCTATCGTGTGGACCACAGTCGATGGTCTGCCTGTCATGCAGAACTATCTCGACATGTCAAAGCGCAGAGTGAAGACAAAGTTTGGTGACAAGCTGATCTACCTGACACTGCAGGAGCCGAAAGAAAACAAGCTGGATAGCCGCCGCCAAGGTAACGGCATCAGCCCTAACTGGGTCCATGCAAATGATGGGTGCCATCTCAGGATGTCTGTGAACCTCGCCAAGGCCAACGGTGTCACGCATTTCGGAATGATACATGACAGCTTTAGCTGCCACGCTGCTGACGTTGAGATGTTTGGTGCCTGTCTGCGCGAGGCTTTCATCGATCTGTACGAACACAACAACCCACTTCAGTTGTTCAAGTCACAGGCAGAGGCACAGTCTGGCTTGGAACTACCACCTCTGCCAGCCACTGGTGATTTGGATATCACACAGGTTAAGCACAGCGAATTCTTCTTCGCATAATCTAACCATATATGAATTCTAATCAGTCAATCTCAAGGTTGCACTATAGCTTATCGAAAGGATTTCTTATGAGCGACACAACCCACAAACCCCTTTCCAAAGAGGGGTTACTACACACCGCAGAGATACTGCACCTGCGCGGCGAACCCGTGCCGACTGACATTCTCGCCAGACTGCTTGAAGTCGGTGTTGACGTTTCAAAATATAGCTAAGAAGGAAAACACATGGCTAAAAATCAATACGAAAAGATGGTGTCACCTGCTGGTATAGCAGTGTGGCCCCACCTGAACTCACCTGACACCAAGTTTGATAAGGGTGATGGCAGTGGTGAGTACAAGGTCGATGTCAAACTGGATGAGGCTACAGCCCAACCCGTCATCGATAAACTGCAAAAAATTCTTGACCAGTATCAGGCAGAGGAAATCTCTCAGAACCCCAAGGTCAAACAGTTCACCCCTCGCTTACCTATTGAGGAAGAGGTGGATGACCAAGGTAATCTGACAGGTAACTGGTTACTGAAGGTCAAACAGAAGGCGCAGATTACCACAGCCAATGGCATTGTGGATATGAAGGTTGCCCTGTTCGATGCCAAGCGGCGTCCTACAAACGCTGAGATTGGTGGTGGTTCTACACTGAAGGTAGCAACAACCATCATCCCGTATACTATGCCCAGTAACAAAGCAGTTGGTATCTCCTTGCGCCTATACGCAGTGCAAGTTCTTAACCTAGTTGAAGGTGGGTCTGATAGTGATGGCTCCATGTTTGACGTAGAGGATGGCTTCTCTGACGAGACATCAGAAATGGCAAGCAACTTCACCAAGAACATAAGCCACCTGTCAACTGCAGGTGACACTGATTTCTAGCATTGGTGGCATACGCTATCCCAGCACTACAAGGCAAAGAGCAATAGCGAATGGTTGGCGGTCTGGCTTAGAAGAAAGCCTTGCCGCCGACCTCACTGTGAAAGGTGTGCAGTTCAAGTATGAAGAGAACAAGTTAAAGTATCTCGTACCTGAACGCACTGCTACCTACACCCCAGATTTCTACATCACTACACGGTCAGGTAAGACCATTGTGATTGAGAGCAAGGGCCAGTTTAAAACTGAAGACAGAGCCAAGATGTTGTTGGTGAAAGCACAGCATCCTGACCTTGATATTCGGATGGTCTTCTCCAACCCTAATACCAAAATTTCAAAACAATCAAAGACAACCTACGCAATGTGGTGTGAGAAGCATGGCTTCCTCTACTCACGGCGTGTTGTCCCACAAGAATGGATAGATGAATGAAGAGGACAGACGTTAAGTATCTTATCGTCCACTGCGCCTACACCCCACCCAGTATGAACATTGGTGTCAAAGAGATTGACCAATGGCATCGCGAGAAAGGCTGGCTAGGATGTGGTTACCATGTGGTTATCAAACGTAACGGCAAGGTGGAACGAGGCCGACCCTATCACAAGCAAGGGGCGCACGTTCGCAGCATCAATAATAAATCTGTGGGCATCTGCCTGATCGGTGGCATGACCGCCGACAAGAAGGGTCCAGAGATTAACTACACTGATGCTCAGTACACAGCACTGCGAGAGGTGCTGGAAGAACAGCAGGAACTATTCGGAGATGACACCGAGGTCAAAGGTCACACTGATTTTGACAGCGGCAAGACCTGTCCGAACTTCGATGCTGCCCTCTGGTTTGAAACCGGAGAACTGAAGCAAACTTTCTAGGTTGCACTATAGCTCACTCAACAATTCTGTTGGGTGGGCTTCTTTAAATCCCAGACATCTTGGAGATACGCATGACACAAATGCAAACAGTTACTAAGCACCTCAACACGTATGGTTCTATCAGCCCACTGGAAGCCCAATCAAACTACAACATCTGGCGGTTGGCTGCAGTTGTAAATCGGCTGAAGAACGCTGGCACTGACATCGTAATGAGCATGAAGACAGCACCTAGCGGGGCCAAGTATGCAGAATATAAACTCGCAAGAGGCTGAATTCTTAGGCCATGAAAGCTGCCCTGACTGTGGTTCCTCAGATGCACTGGGGGTCTACAGCAATGGCACTCATTGCTTCAGTTGCGGGGTAAGTAAGACCTTATCCCGTGACAGTTCCACCGCACCTGTCCGAAAGGTATCTCAAAAAATGCAGACTAATCTTATCGCCATTGGCGAACCACAGGCTTTGCCACGGCGCAAGCTGACTGAAGAAACCTGCAAGAAATTTGGTTATAACATTGGTGAGTACAACGGTCAGCCCTGCCATGTTGCTAACTACCGCAACAACTCAGGTCAGGTGGTAGCACAGAAGCTGCGCTTCGCTGACAAAGGTTTCAAGTTCTTAGGTGACACCAAGGCTGCTGGCTTGTACGGGCAGCACCTCTGGTCTGCTGGCAACGCTAAGATGTTGGTGATTGTAGAGGGTGAAATTGATGCCTGTTCTATGAGCCAAGCACAGGGCAATCGTTTCCCTGTGGTGTCAGTTCCCAACGGTTGTCAGGGTGCTAAACGTGCGGTGCAAAACTCACTTGAATTCGTTGAGAGTTTTGACCGTGTGGTTATCATGCTGGACAACGATGATGTAGGCCGTGCGGCAAGCGTAGAGATTGCTGAACTGCTAACCCCAAGCAAAGCTGCCATCGCCACCCTGCCACTCAAAGACCCTAACGAAATGCTGGTGGCTGGACGTACCAAAGAACTGATCGATGCCATGTGGCAAGCAAAGGTCCATCGACCTGATGGTATCCTTGCAGGTACAGACCTATGGGATGACGTATCAATAGATGCTGACACCCCGTCTATCCCCTACCCATTCCAAGCACTGAACATCAAGACACACGGCATACGTCGAGGTGAACTGGTGACCATCTGTGCTGGCAGTGGCGTAGGTAAATCGCAGGTGTGCAAAGAGATTGCATACCACCTTATCAACCAAGGCCAATCTATTGGCTACATTGCGCTAGAAGAGAACGTGAAGCGCACCGCCCTTGGCCTCATGGGGTTGGCTTTAGACAAGCCATTACACCTCACGAAAGAAGGAGTATCAGATGATGACTTACGATCTGCTTTTGATCTTACAGTTGGCAGCGGTAGCGTATATCTTTATGACCACTTTGGGTCGCTAGAGACAGACAACCTGCTGAACAAGGTTCGTTATTTAGCCAAAGGTTGTGGTGTATCCTACGTCATACTCGACCACCTATCTATCGTAGTCAGTGGCATCGATGACGGTGATGAACGCAAGAACATCGACGTTGTAATGACCAAGCTACGGTCACTCTGCGAAGAGACAGGCATTGGCCTTATCCTTGTGTCCCACCTACGCCGCCCATCTGGTGAACGTGGCTGGGAGAATGGCCTTGAGGTTACACTCAATTCCCTACGTGGCTCTGCATCTATCGCCCAGCTATCAGACATGTGTCTGTCAGTTGAGCGTGACCAGCAGGGTGACAACCCCAACCAATCTACCGTGCGTGTCCTGAAGAACAGGTTCTCCGGTGAGACAGGTATTGGGTGCTTGCTCAACTACAACATCGACACAGGTCGCATGACTGAAGTGACACAAGCCAGTGTCTTTGAAGTAGAGGAACAGCACGATGACTTTTAAAGACAAGTACTGGCACGAGAAGTGTGCCGAACTGGAAGAGTACATCGCAACGCAGAAGCGTGAATGTGAGTATTGGGAACGTGAAGCGAAGACACTCATTATCCGCAACAGCAAGCTGAAGGCACAGCTAAGACTTTGGAAAGGTACAGCACCATGATTAATCTAGTACAGATTAGTGTTGGTCTAGTCATCTTTTACATTGGTCTTAAAATGTTTTCAGGTGGCATGAAATCTATGGGTAACATCGACCACCTACAGTGGTTCATAGCTAACCCAATTTACATGTTCTTTGGTGGTATTGTTATGACCTTGGCATGGCAAAGTAGTTCTCTATCAACCACTGCCATCATCGCGCTAGTTGCATCTGGTGCAGTACCTCTACCTGCAGCAATTGCATGTGTGTTAGGTGCTAACATTGGCACAACAGGGACCATCTGGCTGGCAGGATTGTTAGTCTCTGATGGAATGCCAAAAGGTGACACCCTGCGTATCGCTCTCGTTCATACAGGTGTGAACCTTTTGATGGCTGCTAGTCTGCTGCCGTTTGTCAATCACATATCTAAGTTTGTTGGAAGGATAACACCATGATTAACCTACTGTTCGACATTGAGACTGATGGTCTTGATGCAACTGTGTGTCACTCACTCGTCATCATCGATGTGAACAGTGGCGTTAAGATTAGCTGCGCTGACAATCAGCAAGGCTACTTTCCTATCGATGAAGGGCTTGACATAATGGCACAGGCTGACATCCTGACAGGCCACAACATCATGGGCTATGACCTTCCCCAGCTTGATAAGCTGTATGGCTTCAAGTTCACTGGTGAGATACATGACACCCTGCTGATGTCCCGCCTGATCTGGTCGGACCTGAAGGGTGATGACTTCAAGGAACAGAAAGTCACAGGCAGACTGATCGGCAGTCACAGCCTGAAGGCATGGGGTCATCGCCTTGGTAACTACAAGGGTGACTTTGAATACAGTGTCGAGAAGTTTGCTCAGTGGTCTAAAGAAATGCAGGACTACTGTGAACAGGACTGTCACCTAAACCTACAGCTATACAAACTGATGATGGCTAAGAAACCATCACCCGAAAGTATCAAGCTGGAGCATGACTTTGCTGCCGTTATCCTGAAGCAGGAAGCACAGGGTTTTAACTTCAATGAGGATGCAGCACACAAGCTACTGGCTACACTGCAGGGCAGACATGCTGAACTAGAAGCTGAGTTGCAGAAGTCTTTCCCACCGTGGCAGGTTAAGGAACCATTCACACCCAAGGTCAACAACAAGACCAGAGGATATGTGAAGGGCGTCAAGACCTACAAGGTTAAAGACGTTGTGTTCAATGCTGCATCCCGTGACCATATCGCAGACAGATTGCAGAAGGTTCGCGGCTGGGTGCCTACTCTATACACACCCAGTGGTAAGCCACAGGTGGACGAGAGTGTGTTGTCTAAGCTGGACTATCCAGAGGCAGTCATTCTCTCAGAGGTTATGCTAATCAACAAGCGTATTGGTATGCTGGCAACAGGTAACAATGCGTGGCTAAAGATGGTGAAGGATGGGAAGATACATGGCAGGGTCAACACCAATGGTGCTGCAACTGGCAGGTGTACGCATTCAAAACCTAACGTCAGCCAGACACCTAGCATCAACTCAGCATACGGTGCGGAGTGCCGTGCCTTGTTCCATGCACCTGAAGGCTATGCCCTAGTAGGTGCTGACCTTTCAGGTTTGGAATTGCGTTGCTTGGCACAATTCATGTGGCGTTTTGATGATGGTGCATATGCTGATGTCATCTTGAATGGTGACATTCACACAGTGAACCAGAAAGCTGCTGGTCTAGCTACACGTAACCAATCGAAAACATTTATATATGGATTTCTGTACGGTGGAGGTGCGGAGAAGATAGGTTCTATAGTTGGTGGTGATGCCAAGGTAGGCAAGAAGTTAATCGCCAAGTTCATGAAAGCTACACCAGCACTCAAGCTACTGCGTGAGAAAGTTTTATTGAGGGCAGAACTAAACGGTTACCTGAAGGGATTGGATGGCAGACAGCTACCCATTCGCTCACTCCACTCAGCACTCAACATGTTGTTACAGAGCGCAGGTGCGCTGCTTGCTAAGAAAGCAACAGTAATCCTGTATGAAAATCTAACCACAAAGGGCTACGCTTTCGGCAAAGACTACGCTCTTGTGGCTCATGTCCATGACGAGGTGCAGCTAATAGCCCGTCAGGAAATAGCAGATGAAATCGGAAGAGAAGCAGTACGATCTTTTCAACAAGCAGGAGAACACTTCAACTTTAAAATCCCCATCGATGGAGAGTACAAGACAGGACGAACATGGGCAGACACCCACTGATAAACAGCAGAGGCGAAGGCAGAGAAAGCTGGACCTTATCCAGTACAAAGGTGGCAAGTGTGAGCGATGTAATACTGAGCATCACCCTGCCGCCTATGACTTCCATCACATAGACCCAACGCAGAAATCATTCACCCTGCACTCAAGTAACTTAGACCTGCAGTGGTCTAGGATACTAGCTGAAGCTGACAAGTGTGCGCTGCTGTGCGCCTGTTGTCATCGAATAGTACACTACGAGAATGAACCACAGTTTAACTAAATCTAACCATAAGGGACTAGACATGACAGACGTACAATACATGACGCACATGGGCGATGACGATCTAGTCACCGATGCAGCCCGTGTGTCCTTCGACAAACAGGCAGAGAACTATGGACCTAATAGGAACGCAGGACTGATTGCATTCTTAGCAAGAGAGAAGCACCTGCATCCCTTCTCACATCCTCAAGCTACATTCCGATGCAGCACCAGCATCTTCATAAGCAGACAACTTGCAAAGCACCAAGTCGGTGGCACATGGAATGAAGTAAGCAGACGGTATGTGAAGTCCTCACCCAGCTACTGGAAGCCTGACTTCTTTAGGGCTGCAGCACCTGATGTAAAGCAAGGGTCTAGCCCTGAAGCGCACAGGCGCAGCGAGGAATTCCTAGAGGAATACCATGACATCTGCATCGATGCGATTGCCACCTACAACAAGATGGTTGCACTCGGCATCTGTGCTGAACAGGCGCGAGGTGTCCTACCTCAAGGCGTCATCACCGAGTGGGTGTGGACAGGTTCTCTCCTGTTCTGGTCCCGTGTCTATAACCTTCGCATCAAGCCTGACGCCCAGCGCGAAGTCCAAGAGTTTGCCGAACTACTAGGTGAACAGATGGCGTCTTTGTTTCCAATCTCATGGCAGGAGTTAACCAGAAATGGATGAACGATTAGCAGTAAGCGTAGACCTCGCAGAACTACTAGCAACCACACAAGTCCTTGGCGAGTTGTGTATGCAGGGTGCAAGAATTTCAGATAACGATTGCCCATTCAGAAGCATAATGCTGGACACAGCTTTTATTCTTAGTGAACGAGTTCAGCCTAAGAGGAACCCTGATCTAAGTGTGATGCCTTTCAAAGGTAAGCCTCAATGAGGTTACTGTTTGATGCTGACATCATAGCGTTTAAAGCAGCGGCTGCTGTTGAGCGTCCAATCAAGTGGGGTGATGGACTGTGGACACTACATGCCTATGAGCATGAGGCCATAGACCACTGCCTGACTTACATCTCCAACGTCAAGCGTGACCTGCTTGCCAGTGACTACACCCTGTATCTCACAGGGCCAAACAACTGGCGTAAAGATATCCTTCCGACATACAAAGAGAACAGGAAAGATACACGCAAACCTCTGGTACTTCAGGCTGTCAGACAGTGGATGATTGAGGAACAGGGTGCAGTACTCACTGACAACTTTGAAGCTGATGACCTACTGGGCATTGAGGCTACCACACACCCTTTAACTACCATCATTGTTAGTGAGGACAAAGACCTGCAGACTATACCTGCCCTGCTGTACAACCCTGCAAAGGACACAGCGGTCAGACATATCGGTGTCCTTGAAGCTGCATACAACCACATGCACCAGACACTGACAGGTGACAAGACCGACAACTATGATGGTCTAGCAGGGTGTGGTCCTGTGACTGCCACCAAGATACTGGCACCTGCCAAAGAACCGGAAGACCTGTGGCCCTTAGTGGTTGCCGCCTTCAAAAAGAAAAACCTCTCAGAAGAACACGCTCTCGTACAGGCACAGGTTGCCCGTATCTGCCACGCCTCTGACTTAGATAAATCAGGAAAGGTTATACCTTGGACACCGATGTAAAACACCCCAGCCACTACGCTGATTATCCCATAGAACCTATCGTCTTCATCATGGAAAACGAACTGTCATTCCATGTTGGCAACATCATTAAGTACGTCTGTCGCGCTGGTAATAAAAAATATGAAGGCAAGTCATATGCTGAAAGTGAGGTGACCGACCTGCGGAAAGCAATGCGCTACGCAGAGATGCGTATCAATCAGATTGAGGGAAGGGATATCATTGATGGCTAAGTGGCGTGAAGACTTCTCAACCAATGAACTAACCTTCAACCAGTACCAAAAGAATGCAGCCGAGACTGCCATCTATCCTCAAGAAAGAGCCTTAGAATATCTGTCTCTTGGGCTAGTGGCAGAGGCTGGTGAATTCGCTGGTAAGATTGCCAAGTTCTACCGCAAAGATAAACTGATTGGGATGATAACAGAACAACAATCTGTCATCGATGAACTAGGTGATATCCTTTGGTTTATCTCAGAGTTTTCCCGACTGATGGGCCAGCCACTCTCAACAATTGCAGATAATAACACAACGAAATTAGCGTCCCGTGCAGAGCGTGGGCAGCTAAAGGGTGATGGAGATAACAGGTGACAGCAGAACTAGATACCAGAGCGCAGGTAGTAACGCGCAGAACATATAACAGACCCTTAGATAAAGAGGGCAAACAATTTGAAACATGGGACCAGACCATCAACCGTGTGATTAACCATCAGCGGTGGTTGTGGGAACGTGCCAAGGGTACAAACCTGTCACCTCTAGAAACCCTAGAACTTGAGGAACTGCGTATGCTTTACCTCAAACGTATTGCCTGTCCATCAGGCCGTACACTTTGGTTGGGTGGTACTGACGTAGCCAAGCGCAGAGAAGCCTCACAGTTTAACTGTTCATTCGGACAGGTAGAGACAGTCCATGATGTGGTTGATGCCATGTGGCTGTTGCTGCAGGGCTGTGGCGTAGGCTTTGAGCCAGTGGTCGGAACGCTCAATGGTTTCGCTAAACCTGTAGAGATTGAAACCATCAGGTCCACCCGTGACTATCGTGGCTATGATAGGAACAGGGCGCATACACATAATGGTGTGTATACACTTGAGGTTGGTGACAGCGCAGAGGCATGGGCGAAATCTATTGGCAAGCTGCTGGCTATGAAAGACCCTGTTGATAAGGTTGTCTTAGACTTCAGCCAGATCAGACCAGCAGGTGAAAGACTTAGTGGATACGGCTGGATTAGTTCCGGTGACAATACAATCCACAAAGCCTTTGAAGCTATCTGCGCTATCCTTAACAGACGCGCTGGGCAGCTACTGGACCGCATCGATATCCTTGATGTAATCAACTGGCTTGGCACCACACTATCATCTCGACGGTCTGCTGAGATTGCTGTGATGAACTATGGTGACAAGGATTGGGAACGCTTTGCCACTGCTAAGAAGGACCACTGGGTAGACAACCCACAACGAGGGCAGTCTAACAATTCGCTGCTGTTCTGGAACAAACCAACTTACAGTCAACTGTCACATATCTTTCAGCTTATGACAGAGGCTGGTGGGTCTGAACCTGCCATCATCAATGCCACTGAAGCACAACGCCGTGCGCCTTGGTTTAAGGGAGTCAATCCATGTGCAGAAATACTTTTAGGTAATAAAAATTTTTGCAACTTAGTAGAGTTTGACCTCAACAAAACTAACGGTATGGACCCTGATCTGGTGAGCCATTGGATAGGCTTGATTGCCCGTGCAAACTACAGGCAAACCTGCGTGTCTTTCGATGATGGCATCCTTCAGCGTAGCTGGCATGAACTGAACCAGTTCCTACGTCTAACAGGTGTAGGTCTGACAGGCATCGTGACTTGGGAACACCTCAACAATCCAGCTATGTTTGATATGCTGCGTAAAGCTGCACATGAAGGCGCACATGGCATGGCTGATGAACTAGGACTGCCACGATCTAAAGCAGTCTGCACAGTCAAGCCAAGTGGAACCCTGTCAAAGATAATGTCAACCACTGAGGGGGTGCATAAGCCCTTGGGCAAGTACATCTTCAACAACATAAAGTTCTCTAAGCATGACCCTCTCGTTCCCATCCTTGAAGCGGCTGGATACCGTGTGTTTCCTGACCCTTATGAAGGTCAAGGAGGTGATAGTGTTCTGGCTACCTTCCCCGTTTCTTACGAGGGTGTCAGCTTCGATACAGTGGATGGTAAGCACGTTAACTTAGAGAGCGCAGTGGAACAGCTAGACCGCTACAAGATGATGATGCAGCACTACGTTGACCATAACTGCAGTGTCACCATCAGCTACGACCAGACTGAGATTGAAGATATCATCGATTGGTTCCAAGAGAACTGGAACAACTTTGTTGGTGTGTCTTTCATCTATCGAAACGACCCTACCAAAACTGCAGAAGACTTAGGGTATCCTTACCTGCCACAGGAAGTGGTCGATCAGGAAACCTTTGAAGAATATGCAGCTACATTGAAACCCATTAACCTTGATGCAGCCAACAGCCTTGACGAGTTAGAGGATGATGGATGCGCCACAGGTGCATGTCCAATTAGGTAACTAATGCGTAAGAAATCGACGTACAAAAAGAAGGTAGAGGATATAGAGGTTGCACATGGTCCCCGTGTGCAGCCGCTACTTCCAATGAATGCAGCCCAGCGCAACTACATTGAGTGTATTAAGCAGTATCCTCAAGTCTTTGTCACAGGACCAGCAGGAACAGGTAAGACCTACATAGCTGCAGCCATCGCTGCTGACATGTACAACAGGCACCAGATACATAAGATAATCCTGACGAGGCCCAACATCCCTGCAGGTAAATCTCTTGGTTTCTTCTCTGGTACTATTGAGGACAAGATTGCACCGTGGGTCTACCCACTGACGGAGGTGCTACAGCAGCGTCTTGGTAAGGGTAAGTATGAACACGCACACAAGCGAGGTGCTATTGAGATTGTACCCTTTGAGGTGATGCGTGGTCGTAGCTTTAACGATGCATTCGTTATCTTGGATGAAGGCCAGAACCTGACAGTCCATGAGATGAAGATGTTCCTGACCCGTATCGGTGAGGATAGCAAAGTCGTTGTGAACGGTGACATATCCCAACACGATCTGAAGGGTACACAGTCAGGTCTGCAGGTCGCTATCGATCTAATGCATAAGTACAACATTCCAGCAGCCCACTGTAACTTCAATCACGATGATGTTGTTAGGTCAGGTATCTGTGCAGCTTGGACAAAAGCATTCTCTTAAAGGTTGCACTATAGAGGATTTATAAAATCATGAAAAAATTTCCGTATATATCGGAAGAACTTATCACAGCACTGGCCGAAAGAATTCCCCACATATCACCTAATAAAGGCGAGAGCATTGAAACGCTGATGTGGCGTGGGGGTATGCGCTCAGTCGTAGACCTTTTAACGCAACTTCATAAAGAACAACTTTATGAGAATTCACAGGATTAATATTTATGTGCTTTCCTAAATCACCTGCCCCCACACCAGCACCGCCGCCACCAGCGGCCCCACCTGCAGCGGCTCCACGGCAAACAACCCAGCTTGGGTATGACCCGTCGAACCCTGAGAGTGGCATTGCTGCTGAACTGGGTGCTATCTCTAACAAAGCCAAAGGTACATCACAGCTTGTGGTTCCCTTAGACCCAACAGTTACTAACATTGGTGCTGGTGGCTCTGGCCTTCAGATTACTTAGGGGAATTCTATGTGTAATCCTATTGGAAAACTGGCGAAGAATATCGCAAGTCCATTAAGCCTACCTATGAAACTGCTGGAAAAAAATAAGATGAAACCAAAAGATTTTTTATCCGGTGGTGCAACTCTATTTATTGGTGGCGATAAACATAAAAACCGGACGGTCAACAAGGCTCCAACCAACGTAAACACAGGTCTTACAGATAACCTGCAGTGAGTATGGGAAGCTGCGAGGCACGTTATCGGCAGTTAGAACAGACGCGACAATCCTACCTCGACAGGGCTAGAGATTGCTCTGAACTAACTATCCCATCGTTAATCCCACCAGATTCACATAATGAAACCAGCGACATCTATACGCCCTATCAGGGCATAGGTGCCAGAGGTGTGAACAACCTAGCATCAAAGCTATCACTGGCACTGATGCCACCTAATGCACCATTCTTCAGGTTCATGGTCGAGCCATACACTCTCAAAGAGATGGCTGAAGACCCTGCAGCCCGTACAGATGTTGAGAAACAACTGGGCGAGTTTGAACGTGCAGTGATGAACGAGATTGAAAGTTCAGGTGACCGTGTTGCGGTACATGAAGCACTAAAGCATTTGATTGTTGGTGGTAATGTCTTGCTACATGTTGGACCTGAGAAGGTTCGTGTCATCCACCTTGACAGTTATGTTGTCAGTCGTGCGCCTAACGGTGACGTACTGGAAATAGTAATCGTTGAGAACGTATCACCTAATGCTCTGGACAAAAGTACAGCAGCGGCAATCCACGGTAAGCTGGAAGGTGACGAAAAGACTGTAGAGATTTACACGCATATTGAGCGAAAAGCTAACATGTTCCACGTTTACCAAGAGGTAAAGGGAACTGTGATTGCTGGCTCTCGCGGTAAATACAAACCAAATGCAGTCCCGTTCCTACCGCTACGGTTCTCCCGCATTGATGGCGAGGATTATGGCAGAGGCTTTGTAGAAGAACTACTGGGTGACTTACGGTCCCTAGAAGGTCTTTCACAAGCTATCGTGGAAGGTGCAGCAGCAGCGGCGAAAGTCCTGTTCATGGTTAACCCGAATGGGACAACCCGCATCAGAACCATTGCTAAAGCTGAGAACACAGCAATCATCGAAGGGAATAGACAGGATGTTTCAGTCCTTCAAATGGACAAGTTCAACGACTTTAGAGTTGCCTACCAAGCAATGCAAGGAATCGAAGAACGGCTTTCACAACAGTTTATGCTTCAGTCTTCAGTTCAGCGAAATGGAGAACGAGTTACAGCAGAAGAAATCAGATACCTAGCTGGTGAGTTGGAAGACACACTATCTGGCATCTATTCAATACTGTCTCAGGAATTCCAGTTGCCATATGTCAATCGAAAGATTGAGGTACTGACCAAGGAAAAGAAGCTACCCAAACTGCCAGAGGATGTTGTTAAACCAACCATCGTCACAGGCATGGAAGCACTAGGTCGAGGACATGACCTACGCAAGCTGGACCTGTTTATACAGGGCATGACACAGGCACTAGGACCGGAAGTACTAGCACAATATGTGAACCTTCAGGACTACATCAAACGCCGTGCCACAGCCCTCGGTATCGACACTGAAGGTCTAATCAAATCAGAAGAACAAATCGCCCAAGAACAGCAGCAAGCCCAACAGATGCAGATGATGCAACAGGCTGGACCCGCTGCCATGCAAGAAGGCGTCAAACAATTAGGAAACTCATATGCTGAAAGCCAAAGACAGCAAGGTGAATAAGGCCAGCAAAGGTAAACCCTCTGCTAAACCTGCAGCACCTGCCAAGAAACCATTGGCAACTCCAACCATCCTCAAGAAGAAACGCACAAGGACTGATTATTAAGTATGGGCGAAAGCATTACTATAACAGAAGCTGAGACAGGCCCAGATGCACCTCTGGATAACTCGTCTGAACGACCAGAATGGTTGCCAGAGAAGTTTAATAGTGCAGAGGATATGGCTAAGTCTTACAGCGAACTAGAGAAGAAGCTGTCAGGTGGTACTTCTGAGGACAAACAAGAACAAGAAGAAGCACCAAGTGAAACAGACGATCAGCCTAAAGATAATGGGTCACCGGACTTCACCAAGTTCTCTGAGGAATTCTCAGAAAAAGGTGAGTTAACTGATGATAGTTTCAAAGAACTTGAGACTATGGGTTATCCAAAGGAAATGGTTGAAGCGTACATCAGAGGCACCCAACAGGGTTCTGATGCTGATGTCTCTGCTGTCATGGATGTGGCAGGTGGGACTGATGGATATAAAGACCTAACTGAATGGGCAGTTGAAAATGTCCAAGAAGCAGAACTGAAACTGTATAATCAAATGGTAGAGACAGGCACAGATAACGCTAAGATGGCGGTGGAGTGGCTGATGTCTAAGCGTGAAGGCGCAGAGGGTGTTGAGCCTAACCTGCTGTCTGGTAAATCCAAAGGCGCACCTAAAGATGAATACAGGTCCACAGCAGAAGTTGTGGCTGCAATGAAAGATACCCGCTACGGCAAGGATACAGCGTACACTAAGGACGTTGAAGAGAAGCTAGGGCGGTCTTCAGTTTTTTAAAAAGTAATTCTACAGCTTGAATATCTGGCGAGGGGACCATAGCAAATGACCCCTCGTCAATTATGACCTTGGTATCATAAATTATTAATATGACCTGCAAGTCATAACAGAAAATGACATGCCTCTTTAGGCAGTCGAACTATCGACAATGAACGACTAGACCGGATGCGTCCGACAATCTTGGCAAGTAATGGCGAAAGTTATTTCTCAATATTTTTCAAGGATAAAATCTAATGGCTAACGCAACCCCGTCCCGTCTAGGCGCGGCTAATGGCGCAGTAGCAAACTTCGACCAGAAGAACGCGCTATTTCTTAAAGTCTTCGCTGGTGAAGTTCTCACAGCGTTTGACGAAACTAACGTAATGAAAGACTTACACGTATCCCGCACGATTTCTTCAGGAAAATCGGCACAATTTCCTGTCACAGGAAAGGCAAATGCGGCCTACCATACAGTAGGAACACCACTGCTGGGTACACAGAACATCAAGCACAATGAAATCGTTGTTAACATCGATGATGTTCTGATTGCTGATACCTTCATCGCAAACATTGATGAAGCAAAGAACCACTATGATGTACGCGCTGAGTATTCACGCTTGCTTGGTATGGCTCTCGCTAAACAGTTTGATGTACGCTGCTTGCAGCTTGGCGTTCTTGCAGCCCGTGGGTCAGCTACCGTAACTGGTGGTAACGGCGGTACTGCGATTACTGATAGTGATGCAGCTACCAACGGTGCCTCACTCGCAGCTTCCATCTTTGAAGCAGCACAGGCTATGGACGAGAAAGACGTTCCAGAGAATGACCGTGTGGCTATCGTTAAGCCAGCACAGTACTACAACCTCGTACAGACCACTGACGTAATCAATCGCGATTTCGGTGGTGCTGGTGTGTACGCTGACGGTACTGTCCTGCGTGTTGCTGGTATTCAGATTGTTAAATCTAACAACGTACCAACAACCAACGTGTCTGCTGTTACTGGTGAGAACAACACCTATCACGGTAACTTCTCAACCACAGTTGCTCTGGTAATGCAGAAGTCTGCAATCGGAACAGTGAAGCTGATGGACCTCGCAGTCGAGCGCACATCTGGTGACTTTGAGATTATGTATCAAGGTACACTGATGGCAGCTAAGTACGCTATGGGTCACGGCATCCTGCGTCCTGAGTGTGCAGTCGAAATTAAGTCTTCTTAATTCTATTTTGGGTCAGTCCTCTTCTTGGGGTCTGGCCCATTTTTTTCATTTTTATGAGGGCAACATGACAACACCTTCAACCATGACCGAACTAGAGGCGGTTAATGTCCTTCTGACAACTATCGGTGAACAACCAGTTAACACCCTGATCGGCAATCAAGTTACAGACGTAAAGATTGCTGAACAGATTATTAATGAAGTTAGCCGTGAGGTTCAGTCTCAAGGATGGCACTTCAATACAGAAGATCGTGTCCCTCTAGCACCAGACAATAACAACGAAATCAACATCCCAGCTACAGCAGCGCGTATCGATCTAGAAGATACTAACGTAACTGTTCGTAGCAGTAAGTTGTATAACCTCACAGACAGAACGTACACGTTTGACACCACTGCCTATGCCACCATCGTTTACTATCAGGATTTCTTAGAACTACCTGATACAGCAAAACGATACATCACAGTCAGAGCATCGCGTATCTTTTCAGACCGGATGATTAACTCTGAAACCATGCACAAGATGCTATCCCGTGATGAACAGAAAGCCCTGACAGACCTTAAAGAATTTGAGGGTGATACAGCGGATTTCAATATGATGGATAGCTACTCAGTGTCCCGTGTAATGAACCGCAACAATTCTAATCAGAGGATACTTATGTAATGCCAATGATTAGTTCTGCTATCCCAAACTTAATCCAAGGGGTCAGCCAACAATCTCCACCTCTACGTCTGTCAAGTCAGTCAGAGGTTCAGGAGAATGCATTCCCATCACTTGTAGAAGGGTTGCAGAAACGACCACCACTGGAACATGTAGCTGTTATTTCACAGAGCGAAACATCTGGTTCCTATGTGCATCTAATCAACCGTGATGCGACTGAAAGATACTTTGTGTTAATCAATGCGTCCAACCAGATCGACATCTATGATCTGGCAGGTAACTCTAAGACTGTTACCTATCCTGATGGCACAAGCTATCTGACAACCAGCACTCCATCTTCAGCGTTCAGGGCGGTGACGGTTGCTGACTATACGTTCATTGTGAACACTGAGAAAACTGCAGCCTATAACAGCAACGTCAGTCCATCCAATACATTTAAAGGTTTGATAGCGGTAAAGCAGGGTGATTATAACCAGCGGTATACTGTGTATGTAGATGGTCAACAGGTCGCTAACATTACCACCAGTGCAACAGACCAATCACAGACCAGAACCACGTATATTGCCAGCACACTTGCTGGTGCAATCAACGGTCAGTCAGGTCTTTCAGCCACATCAAATGGCTCTACAGTTATCATCAGCAAGACAGGCGATGCCTCGTTTGACTTAGCAACATACGACAGTTTAGGTGATACAGGTATTACCAGTACCACAGGCACCGTACAGAGGTTTGATGACCTACCTGCCTATGCGCCTAACAACTATGTTGCACAGGTACAGGGTGACCAGACAAACAACTTTGATGATTACTATGTGAAATTTGTATCTGACCACGGTGACCAATCATTGCTGGGTTCCGGTACTTGGATTGAAACAATCAAACCAAACATATCGTATGAACTAGATGCAACTACAATGCCTCACCTGCTTATCAGACAGGCAAATGGTTCATTCACTTTAGAGACAGGTGAGTGGGGGGATCGAATAATCGGTGACCTTACTTCAGCACCTACGCCTTCATTTGTAGGCAAAAAAATTAGTGACGTATTCTTCTTTCAGAACCGTCTAGGTTTCCTGTCAGGTGAGAATGTGGTCATGTCGAGGACATCAGAATACTTTGATTTCTTCAAAGCTACTGCACGTACTGTGCTAGATAATGACCCGATTGATGTTGCTGCAAGTCACACCAAGGTATCAACTCTGAAACATGCTATCCCGTTTGACCGGAAGTTGCTTCTATTCTCTGACCAGACACAATTTATTCTCAAGGGTTCTGAATACATCACACCCAAGAATACATCGATTGCTCAGACCACAGAGTATGAAGCTAACTCCACAGCCAAACCAGCGGCTGCAGGTAACCTTGTGTACTTCTCGTCAACGAGAGGTGGCTTTTCAGCTATTCGTGAATACTACGTTATCGATGACAGCGACAGATCGGACGCTACAGACGTAACAAGCCATGTGGCTAAGTATGTACCTGACAATCTCTATTCGATGGCTGTCAGTACAGCAGAGAATGCTATGGTATGTCTCTCAACGAGTGATGCCTCATCGATGTACGTCTACAAGTACCACATCGCTGGCAGTGAGAAGCTGCAATCAGCTTGGTTCAAGTATACATTCAATGGCCTGACTGTTCTGGATGCAGAGTTCATGGGCAGCGCATTGTATGTCTTAGGCAACAAGGGTGGCAAGACCATCCTATGCACCGTCAGCTTCGATGCAGGGCGGTTTGATACTAACCAGACCTATGTGACTAGGTTGGACTACAGGTTCCCTGAAACGGCCTGTACGAGGGCGTACAACAGCAGTACTGGGCAGACCACAATCACAACGCCATATGCTCTGGTATCACCTTTCGTAACCAAGCGCGGCACCAACCAAGGAACGACCATTCCGGTGGTGTCTTCCAGCACTACATCAGTGGTGGTGGCAGGTGACCATTCAGCCACAGAACTATATGTGGGCGAGAAGTATCTCATGACCTATGAGTTCTCTCAGCCCAACATGAAGGAACCGACAGCCAAGGGTGGGCGTGTGTCCATTGCTGGTGGCAGACTACAGATCAAACACTGGCTTCTGAAATATCAGGATAGTGGTGATTTTATTGTTAAGGTTATCCCAACATATGGGGCTAACTCTAGCGGTGACACCTACGCATCTACTGGACGCTTTATTGGTGGTGGTTCCACAGTATTAGGTACAACTACCCTAGCTTCAGGTGAGTTTAGGTTCCCTGTAATGGTCAAGTCAGATCGACTTAGAGTAGTCATTGAGTGCGACAGCCATCTACCCTGCCAGTTTCTATCAGCAGAGTGGGAAGGCCAGATGCACCTCAGATCAAAGAGAATAAATGGATAATAAATATCTAACACCAACTACGGTGGATGATGTTGTCTATGTAGCACCAAGACTAAGAAAAGCAGATCGATCAGAATGTCTAGCGGCAACCGGAAGGGAACCAATAGGCGTTCTGATGGATGGCTTGAGACTTGGTGATGTAACACTAACCATGCGCTCACCTAAAGATGGTCAGCGTGTGGGAATTGTTGGTGTAGTCCCGTCATACGTCGAAGGTGCAGGGGCTATATGGCTGTGTGCAACCGATGACATCTATCAGCACCAGATTAGCTTTCTGAGAAAAAGCAAAACATTTCTACCTCTATTACAGAGGAACTACCTAGCTTTGCATAACTGTGTCGATGCCAGAAACACTGTCCACATCAAGTGGCTCAAGTGGATGGGCTTCACGTTCATCAAAAAGCACGAACAATGGGGCGTAGAGAAACGCCTCTTTTACGAATTTGTAAGGATATAAAATGTGCGAACCAGTAACAATCGCAACAGTCACAGGCATGTCTGCTACAGCAGCGGCTAACACGGCATTAGCTATCCAAGGTGTCACAGCAGTTGCAGGTGTAGGCAGTGCTATGCAGTCTGCCAAAAACCAGAACGCAGCGGCACAAGCTAATGCACAAAGCGCACTAGATGCTTACTACCTGAAATCTACGCAGAATTCACTGCGTCTAAGACAAGAACAAATCCAAGCATCACAAGCTAAACAAGATGCAGACCTGAAGACATTGAGAGCGCAAGGCTCAGTCACAGCGTCTGCTGGTGGCGCAGGTGTGCAGGGTATTAACGTCGATCAGTTGCTCAAAGACTTTGAGGCATCTGAAGGACTAATGACCTCTAGGATTGACCAGCGAGTTGAGGGGCTGCAGCAACAAGCAGCTATGGACCAGCTTGGTTTCCAGACTGAGGCCCAACGAAGAATTAATCAAATGCAGCCACAGGGCATGACAGAAACTCTGTTTAATGTGCTTACACCTATTGCTGGGTTTGGTGTCGATTTTGCCGAACACAAAGGCAAGATGGCAGCATTAGAACCACCAAAGGGATAAGATAATGGCTGAGAGAATAGTAGTAGCTAACCCCTTTGCAAATCAAATTTCAACCGTAGGACCAACAGCTAGACCTGTAGACATCTACAAGAAAGCACAGGTAAAGACAGGTGGCTTTGAGTCACTATCTAAAGCATTAGATGTCTTTAACCAGAAAGCCCTGCCAGCATTAGGTCGCATAGAAGAACGATCTGCTGAAAAAGAATTTGCACAGGGTCAAGAACTATTTAACAAGACCCGCACATCTATGGGTGATGCAGTTAAGGCTGGTCTAGTAGAGGAAGGCGCAAGCCCATATCTCCGCAAAGGATATCGTGTTGCCCGTCTGAATACATTAGGTGCGCGATATGCAGATGAACTAGCAACCGCACTGACAGCACAGAAGCTGTACAAGAACGGCAGTCCTGAAGCGATTGAGAAGTTCACCACAGAATTCTATGAGGAATTCCAAGAAGAGAATGAGTTTGGTGGTTTCATCGATACAGAAATCGCTCAGTATTTCTCTGGTACGGCTGCAAAAGCAAACGAAACATTCCGCGCATCTTGGCTAGAAAAGCACACTGCTTGGCAGAAGGCTGAAAACTACCGGATGATGACAGATGAAGTCAGCACTATGACTTCCACCACGTTCACTGACAGTGACACGCCTGAAGAAAGAGTTCAAAAAACAGCATCGCTTGTCGAATGGCTCAATCAGAAAATTAAAGATGCCAAGATAGATGGCATGGATAACGCCAAGGTAAACGCTGCGATAGTCGATAGCCTAGTATTGTCGGCATATGAAAATAACGATGCGTCTATCTTAGATGTAATGAGTGAGGTTATCACAGGCACTGGTCCTTTAGGTTATACCAAGGAAGCTAGAACGGCTGTAGTAGATGCATCCGAAAAGATTGCTACTATTCAGGAACGTGCGGCAAAACGAGAAATTCTTGAAACAAAACGAATAAACAAAGAGAAAATGGATGATGCTGTGACGCAAGGCTTTGCTGCAGCAACCTTTGTCTATGAAGGTAAAACCAAAACAGAAGTTGATGGTGAACAAATAGACACTCAAGATTTATTTGAGTCTGCAGTGGGCCAGCTTTACGCCATTGGGACAACGGAAGCTATTGGTCAAGCTGAAGCCATGACCAGATATTATTATGCACAGGTTAAAGCTGGGGAAGAAGATAGAAACGTAGATGAAAAAATATATGCTGGATTTCTTGTAGATATCCTAGATCAACCCAGCATCTCCAGTGCCACATATTTTGTTGCTCAAGGTTTAGAGAGAGGTGAGATTGATGGTGGGCAAGCTAACCAGCTTCTATCCTTCTATGGGCGCAATCAGACCAAAGCAGGTAAACCTAGAAAGGCTACCTATGACGATAGCACCTATGGTGTTGGCAAAATAATGAAGGGTTTCCAAGCTATAATTATTGGCAATGAGTTTGATGCTACAGATGTAAAAAGACTACGAGCATTTCAATTTGGTCAGAGATTTAGGGAAATGTACATTACTAATGAAAACGAGTTTAGACAGCAATCTGGCACTGACAGATATCCCACCCCAAGAGAAGCACAGGCTATTGCAACACAAATAATTCAAAGTCTCAGTCAAACGTATGTGGATGGTGGCACTCTTGAGGAAGCGGCTGAAGCTGATGCAGAAAGTCTAGCGTCCAATGCGCCCCCCGTCCCAACTTTTTAATTTAAGGAATAACCTATGGATGATTTTGAAGTCGTTCAGGATGTGGCGAAAGCCAGAGAATGGCTAACGGCTAACCCCACCCAAACAAACGGCTTTGATGAAAAGTATGGGTTAGGTTCTTCTGTTGCCATTTTGAATGATACATACGACCAATACACACCACCAAAACCTGAAGAACCTGAAGATGGCTTTGGCATGGATATGCTTAAAGGGCTTGTTGAAGGCGTTGTTCAAACTGGTGTGGAAACCGCCCAGTTTATTGGTGACATTGCTGGTACACAAGGCGCACATGAATATTTGAGCCTAGACCAAATGTCAGAACTTGGGCTTGGAACTGCAGAACAAATAGAGCAAGTTCATACAGAACAACATGCTGCAGACTTACAAGTCCAAAAGAATAACCAGATTATGCAGGACAAGCTGGGTACAGTCACAGTCTTTGGTAAAGAACGTGACACTACTTTAGGTTCTGTAACCCAAGGTATTACACAGTTTGTTGCTGGTATGCTTGGTGTAAGTAAGTTAGCTAAGATTAAGGCATTCTCCACCATTGGTGGTGGTGTGGCAGCGGGTGCTATAACCGATGCTGTAGCCTTCGACCCTGACGAAGCAAACCTTGTGCTTATGCTTGAAGAACAGTTTGGCATCAGCAACCAAATTGCTACAGACCTTCTAGCAAATGATGAAGATAACGAGTGGGAAAACCGTGCAAAGAATGCGCTGACAGGTACTGCTATTGGCTTACCTATAGATGCCATCGCGGTCACTCTGAAAACCATCAAATACATGAGAACTAGACGTAAGGTTAAAGATGAAATCAGAACCAACGGTGAGGCAAGCGAAGCGACACTGAAGGAAGCTGAGACACTAGAAGCTGAAATCAAGAACATCAAAGATTTAGATAGCAAACCTAAAGGCAAATTCTCAATGGATGCGCCACGGTTTACTACTGATGATGGTATGGTCTTTAACACCCAAACTGGCGCACGAATGGTGGATGAAGAGGTTGCTAGTACAGCGGCCCCTAAAGCATCTGAAGCTGGTGAGGCAGGTGCAGCACCTAAAGCTGTTGATGATGCAGCACAGCCGCCAGAGATTGGCTCTGTGGCACCAGCAGCACCTAAAGTAACTAGCGAACAGGTGGACGCAGCAAAAGCATGGGATGCAAGGACAGCAGGGCAAACGGATGCAACGCCTACAAACATCGATGGGCTAGATGTTGTCCCACCTGCGTCAGCAAAACCTGACACTGCACCACCAAAAATGGAGGTTCCTGCCAAGGCACCGGAAGTTCAAACAACAGCACCTGCAGCACCTAAGCCACCCAAGCCTAAGAAGGCCACACGGTTCATTACTACTAAACGTCTGAAAGATGCTGCCATATCTGCTAAAGCTATGCAGCCAGCACAGATGACGCCTATTGGTCAGCTTAACCATCTGGGTGATAATATTGGTGGTTTGAACTTGGACACGATGGATGGACCAATAGATGGTATAAAAGTCATCGATCAGGTTCAGGATGCTCTGGCAGATAGTGGTGTCCTTAAAGATATGGGACTTGATAAACCACAGACATTGAAAGAAGTGGAAGAGGCAGCATTAAAAGATGTTGCTGAAGAAACTGGAACCCCTGTCAATGTACTGAGCGACCAACTAGCTGAACTAGAACTAGGTGCTAGACAGACTGCTGAAAAGATTGTGGCAGGTAAGATGGTATTACAGTCCACAGGTCGGCGTGTTTCAGAACTATCTGACGCAGTTACAAAAGCGGCTGATGAAGGCAATTTCGACACTAAACTGGAACGCAAACTGGTGGATGCTCTCACACTACATGCAGATGTACAGGCCAGCGTACAAGGGATTCAGACAGCATCAGCACGGGCAGTATCTGCAGGACGTATCAGAACAGCAGACGCACTAAGCGATGCCACACTAGACAGACTGCAGCACTTTGGTGGTTCCAAGAAGGTTCGCAAGTTAGCCAAACAGCTTCAGCTTGCAGGTAACAATAAGAAAGCCAGAGCCAAGATTATTAGGAAAGCTAACGACAATCGGTGGCTTGGTGTTGCTAATGAACTATGGATTAACGCTATTCTATCTGGACCTAAGACACACCTAATGAACATGGGTTCCAACGCTATCAATATGCTTGTGCGACCTGCCATGCGTACAGCAGGTGGTGTACTTACAGGCAACCCACAACAGATCGAAGAGGGCATCAGGCAGTACATGTACATGACTGCTGAACTAGGTGAGAGCCTGAAGTTTATTATGGCACTGGGGATGTCTAAAGATGACAGCGCGTTGCGGAATGCAATGAGGTCGCTGTGGCGTGAAGAAGGCATCTTGGATACAGCATCTAAGTTTGACTTTAATCAGACAGGTAGTGGTCGCAATATCTCTGGTCAGAACCTGCGAAGAGGCAGCGAAACTAGAGGTGGCCTAAGAGATGGTTCTATCGATTTAGCGGGTAAAGTTGTACGGACTGCTAGTCGTTTCCTCATGGCTGAAGATGAATTCTTTAAACAGATTATCTTCCGGTCAAGGCTACGGGCTAAAGTAGCTTCAACAGCTAGAAGGATGACAGATGAAGACCTAGATGCTGCTGGCTATGTGTCCAGACAAGAATTTATTGAGAAAGAACTAGATCAGGCAATTCTTAACAAAGAGGCACTTGCTAGTAAATTTGATGAATTAGTGCAAACAGGCCGCATCGTAGATGATGAAGAAACTAAAGAGGCATTCATCAAAAAGTCATTAGGGATGTATAACCACAACTCAAAGATGGCTGTAACAGCACTGGAAGAGGCTAGAATTTCAACCTTTACCAACCCTCTTGAGGCAGGGTCTATGGGTAAAAGCGTTCAAGATTTAATTAACAGGCAACCTATACTGCGTCAGATCATGCCCTTCATTCAGACACCTATAAATGTTCTGAACCAAGGTTTTGAGAAAACACCATTACTTGGTCTGCTTGTTAACAACAACAGAATGAAGTTGAAGAATGGCACACCTGATGAAAAGGCTATGGTGGTCGGCGCACAGGCAATCGGCGCAATTACTACCTTTGTAGCAGCACAGTATGCTATGAATGGTAAGATAACAGGCGGTGGTCCTAGCTACGCATCTGACCGTAACAAAGCAAAACTTTGGAACGCTTCACCTGATTGGCAACCTTATTCTGTCAATGTCGGAACAGACGAAAAACCACAGTGGATTGAACTTAAAAAGTTAGACCCACACGGTACTCTGTTTGGCATTGTTGGTGATGTTTATGAGATGCTTGAATATGGCAAAGATAAGCAAAACTTTGAGGGTACAGAACTGCTAGGTATGATTGCAGCGTCTTTCGCAAACAACGTGATGGATAAATCATACATGGGTTCATTAAGTGATTTCATGGGAATGCTTGATGGCTCAACAACAGGTGAACAAATACAAAATTTCCTAGAAAACCGCGCAGCATCTATGGTGCCTTTATCCAGCCTTCAGTACCAAATGAACCAGCAGAATGCTGAAGCAATGGCAGAAATGCGTACACTGACTGATAAGATCAAAGCGCGGGTATATGGTCGGTATGATGAACTGGAACCCAAGCATGATTGGTTAACAGGTGAAAGTGTTAACACACCGGAGTATGCTCTTGGATTTATACGTCAGAAGCAAGTGGATAGCGGTGAGCATCAAGCTGCAGCAGTCTATGCAGAACTGCGTAAACTAAACCACGGGTTTGTCGGTCCTATGAAAAAGATTGGCGATATTGAAATGCGTCCAGAAGTATTTCAGCGTCTTAATGAACTTGTAGGAACCACACAAATTCGCAGAAGAACCTTGCTGCAGTCTATCCAAAAAGTAATGGAATCCAGAAGATATCAAAAAATGACTGAACAGGCTGAATTGAACCCTGTAAGGTCTGAAGATGACCCAAGGGTCAAAATGATTAATGTGGAAATATTACGCTACAAGGATAGAGCCAAACAACTTCTTATGAAGGAATATCCTGAACTTAGAGAAGCCAAGAGAACTAATGATAAAATCATTAAGTCTATACAACGGGGCAAAGACCCTAGCGAATTAGAAGCACTGACATTTGAATTCTAATTACAGACCTCACTGGAAACGGTGGGGTCTTTATACTTTTTTAACGGAGACATTATGCCTGTATCTACAGTCACATATACAGCTAACGGGTCAACCAACCAGTTTTCTATTACATTCCCGTACATTGATGCGGCACATGTTCTAGTATCAGTTAATGATGCGTCAGCTTCTTTCACCTTTCATAACAGTACAACAGTCCAGCTATCGTCCACACCTACAAGTGGACAGACAGTGGTTGTGTACCGTCAAACACCTTCATCAGCATTGGTTGATTTTACGGATGGCTCTACTCTTTTTGAGAGCGACCTAGACCTAGCTAACACACAAGCCCGTTACCTTTCAGAAGAGGCAAGAGACAGGGCTGACAGCGCGATAACAACAGTTACCGCAAACAAAGCAAACATCGATACTGTTGCAGGTATTGCGGGTAACGTAACGACAGTTGCAGGTGCTAATGCAAACATTGCGACAGTTGCAGGTGCTAATTCAAACATAACAACAGTTGTGGGTAATCTGACCAACATCGATACAGTTGCTGGTATAAATTCAAACATAAGCAGTGTGGCAGGTAATGCCTCAAACATTACTGCTGTTGCAAATGATGCTACCGATATTGGTGTTGTAGCTGGGAAAGCTACAGAGATATCTGCTTTAGGTACTTCAGCAAACATTACGAACATGGCAACGCTTGGTGCTACTGGTGTTGTTGGAGATATCGCTACTGTTGCTGGCGTTGCAAGCACTATGTCTGCGGCGGCTACCAATGCAAGTAATGCTGCAAGTTCTGCAACGGCAGCGGCTAACTCTGCGGCGGCAGCGGCGGCATCATTTGACACATTCGATGACCGCTATCTTGGTAGTAAGTCTAGTGAACCAAGTGTGGACAATGACGGTAATGCGTTAGTTTCTGGTTCGCTATTTTTTGATTCTTCTGTGGGTTCCATGAAGGTTTATGACGGCGGCAATTGGATACTTGCGACAAGCGCGGGTGCTGCAAGTTTACTGGACTATGAGTTTACGGCTACCGCTGGGCAGACTACGTTCTCTGGATCAGACAACAACTCGGCTACGCTTAGTTATGCGGTTGGCAATCTCATTGTCAGTCTGAACGGTATTATTTTAGATAACGGCAGCGATTACACAGCGACCAGCGGAACGTCTATTGTTCTGGCATCTGGCGCGGCGGCTGGTGACCATCTAGCAGTCGTAGCGTTTAAATCGTTCACGGTGGCTGACACGGTTCCTGCAAGTACAGGCGGTACGTTTGGCGGCAATGTGACTGTTAGCGGCACAGTAAACGGACGTAATCTTGCAACAGACGGAACAAAACTGGACGGTATAGCGGCTGGTGCTACTAACTATGTGCATCCAACAGGTGCGGGTAACAATCACATTCCTACTGGTGGCTCGGCAGACCAAGTTCTGACTTACGCCAGTTCTGGAACGGCAGCTTGGGCAGATTTAAACGCTGGTTTTCTAACCAATGTTATAAATGTAACAACTAGCGGTGAAACAGTTTTGACAGCTAGTCAGTCTGGTTCTTTGGTAAATGTAACAAATAGCGGGGCTATAATTAAACTGCCCACAGCGGCGGCTGGTATTTATTTTGGTATTATAAACACTACCGCATCTGAGATCGTTGTTAGGGCAACGGGTAGCGGTGTATTCGGCAATGGCGTATTGATGCCTGTCCCATTATCTAAGGCTACAGGTTTAGGATTATATATAGGTATCGACAGCACACACTGGGCCTTAAACTACGATACATCTAGCGCAAATGTAGTTCATAGATTTAGCAACGGTACGAGTTATGCAAACGTAAATAATTATTCGGCTACATTTACAACAAGCGCAGCGGCTACGGGCCTTCTGCTTCTTTTACACTCAGGCAAAAACTACGCTGGTTATGGAAGTGGTGGTGCTGGATACTCAAACTCGCCTCAAGGTGGGATTGGCTATGGAGAAAAACTTATTACATCTTCACTGCCATCAACGTTGACCATTGCTGGTGACTACATGGCTCAAAATAGCACAAACAATAATCCAACAACGGCAAGCCGTTTGACGGTAACAGGCACAGGCGTGAATATATACACGCAGCGAGGAACTGGCGGTTATAGTCAAACTTATAGCGGCAGCATAGATGCTACTGGCGGTACGGTTGTTGGTTGTGATTTTGCGGCGGCTGGTGGGCAAGGTCGTGCAAACTCAAACACTGGATATAACAATAGTTCCAGCAAAGCTATTGGCGGTGCGGGGGCTGGCTCACCCGCTGGAACAGGTGGCAGACCCGCATCTTCAGACGGCACAACAAGCACATTTATTCTAAATAATGGCACACAGTGGGTAGGTTCACCATCTGGAATAAAGGCTAGACACGCTGGAGGTTCTGGCGGCAACGATGGAACCACAACTGCTGGCGGGGCATCTGCGACAAGAGACAGTAATTCAATCTCCATGATACCATATGTTGGCAAGGAATTTTATTGTCCAGCGGGGGGAATAAACACCCATCCCACGGCAGAAGGCTATGATAGCGGTCAAATCATTAGTGGCATGAATACTCAGAAAGGGCCAACTGGCAGCAACTTTGGCAACACGCCTAGCGATTTAATATACTTATTTGGGGCGGGGAATTGGCCTCTTTTCACGGGAGCATCAACTGGTGCAGCGGGTGGTGGGCCGTGGGGCAATACAGCCGCAACTCATGCTCAATGTGTAATCATAGAATTGAAAGGATAGCCCATGTCATATGACAGTGAAGTTTTGCGTTTGTATGACGCTGGCCGAGAAAACATGACAGACGTTTCTGTTGGCGAGGTAGTTAAGAAATTATTACAAGTGACAGATTACATGGGTCTGTCGGACACACCAGCTATGACTAGCGAGTGGGCCGCTTACCGCGCTACCTTGCGGGGTCTTGAACACTCTGAAAATTGGCCTGTTGTTGAGTTAGATGAATGGCCCCAGCGACCAACGGAGGGTGGTAGATGAAACTTATATCGCCCGAATTAATCTACAAGATTAAACAGGTCAGTGCTGAATTAGAACATTCTAAAAAGTACGTTGAAAGAACTGGCTTTAACAGTCCAGAGTTTGTCCAAGCGTCTAAAGACATGGTTAACGTAACTTCTTGGGTTCAACAAATGTGTGCTGAAGGGAATTACAAATGACTAGAGCAAGAGACATAGCTGGTGGCACAATATTTACCAGCGCAGACAACACAAAACTAGACGGCATCGCAACGGGCGCAACGGCATACGTTCATCCTACTGGTGCTGGCAATCAACACGTTCCAGCAGCGGGTGCGGCGGGTCAGCTATTGCAATACGCATCAGCGGGAACAGCGTCTTGGGCTACTATAAGCACAGGAGCAGACCAAATAGTTAGCCCAACATTTGCTAGTCCTGACAGCACGTTTACGACGAGCGGCACTTATTCGAAACCAGCTAGTGTAGCTGATGATGACTATATGTGGGTGTTTATGGTTAGTGGTGGTCGTGGTGGAGGCCAAGATACCAGTGGCAGTTTTTATCAAGCAGGGGGGAGCGGTGGTAATCCGTTATTATTGTACGGCAAAGCAAGCAATTTTCACAACGCTACTTATGTTGTAGGAGCGGGTGGCGCAGCGGGTTCTGGTACGGATACTGCTGGGGCTTACGGCGGCACTTCATCAATTACATTACATGCGTCTCAAGGTGGTTTTACTTATACAGCCTCTTCTAGTAATTTTGTTTATTATATTGGTGGCGGTTCGGTGACAATTGGGGGAACTACACTAACAGGTGGGTTTACAGGCGGCAATAAGTTTGAACTAAATTCAATACATACTGGGTGGGCAACTCTTAATACTGGCTCAGATTACGAACAAGGTGGCGGTGAGGGGGGCTATACTGGAGAGCCTCATCATTCTGTTTTTGGTGGGGCTGGTGGTGGTGGCAGTCACGCTTCTTACGGTTATTTCCCTACTGGAAGTCAAAGTTTTTTATCAGGCGATGGCGGTCATGGGAGCAATACAGGCGCAGGGGCCGCTGGCGCACTTCATGGTGGCGGGGGCGGTGCTGGAAGGACAAGTGCGGGTGCTGGTGGCTCAGGGTCAATGAGGGTTTATTATGTCTAAAATTTGGTATCATAAAACAACAGGTAGTAGCGCAGTATTTGACGATGCTGAGGACATGGCTAACTGGCCTGACTTCCAAGCAGACTTAGTGGCTGCAACTGCAAACCAAGTACGCGCAGAACGTGACGCACTACTTGCGGCGTCTGACAGCATGGCATTGGCTGACAGGATTACAGACGCATGGCGCACCTATCGACAGGCACTGCGGGACTTGCCAGCGGCAGAGGGTTTTCCTGACGTGACATTCCCGACCCCACCAAGCTAA
>ENA-ORDA01000560-ORDA01000560.1-marine-metagenome-genome-assembly--contig:-NODE-560-length-36409-cov-6.248266_pt1 | contig 36409 bp, 46 predicted proteins | sample MGYA00237778_ERZ508506 | MGnify/ENA primary metagenome ERZ508506 (study PRJEB26177, sample SAMN06267891) | marine metagenome | isolation source: Monterey Bay, California, USA | place: Pacific... | reverse complement strand
AGAAGGTGCTTTGTTATCAATATAATAAACACTTTTTAAGTTAGAGATAACATCAGGATCTGCAACACCTTCAAAAGCTTTTAAATAACCAGAAGATACTCTTCTAACTTCTTCTTTTGAAAACTTTTCAACCAGCTCTGAAATGGCTTTAAAATTATCAATAGTTTCTTTAGCAGTTTCTCCTGTTAAAGCGCTTATAACCGACTCTTCTAATGTTCTTTTAATCCCGCGCCCCGTTAAAAACCTATCAATTTCTGACTGCGCTCTTGTGTCTGCGTTATAAAGCTCAGAAACAGTTCTCTCTACAACTCTTATTTGCTCTGAAACAGGAAGACCCTTTTTCATTCTATCTTCAATAGAAGTTATAGTTGTTAAGGCTTTTTTAGCTTGGCTTATTGTTTGTTGGCTATCACGGATAACTGGTGTTGCTTCTAAATCTGAACGAAGAGCTTGCGTTTGGCTTACTGTGTCTAAAACATTAATAGGGCCTTCAGCTTGTCTTGTTGCATATTTTTTATGAAGAGTTTTCCACTCCTCACTTTCTGGACTTATACCAGCCTGTGTTACATATTTAGAAAAAGCCGTCATTTCTGTTTTAGCAGTTGAGTTTAATTTTATTAAATCAGAAGGTTTTCCAGTTGCTATGTATTGTTCTACAGAGGCGGCTGTAAAGTCTTTAACTAAATCAGCCGTCTGTTTAGAAGTTAAATCTTCTTTATAAATACTATCTTTAAGTTTTTGAATTTGAGGTTGTAATTGATCTGCACGTTCTCCCGCAACCGCTGCTAATTTCAACAACTGCCCCGCTGCTTGTTTTTGTTGAGGCGTTTTAGCTTCTTTTTCAACATTAACTAAATCTGACATAATAATTTGAGCTGAAATACGTTTTGTTTCTAACTGAGCATCTTGTGCTGCCTGAGCTTGCTTAAGTTTATTTAGCTCCATCATACGCAAGCCCAAAGCCCTACGAGCCTGTGGGTCTACCACATACTGCATTTCGTTAGCAATGGCTTGCTGCTGCCCTTCAAGAGTAGACATATCCAAGCCTTCATTAGCTGCCGCAATGCGCTCAGGAGCAGTCTGCATAGAGCTTGAATCAAAACCTACATTGCCAAACAAGTTACCCAGACTACGGGCTAGAGGGTCTGTGGTTCCCATTTGCTTATAAGGCGTTGCAGTTTCTAACTTACGAGCTGGACTTGCGGGGTCTTGCCTGCCAAAGTTTCTAATACCTTCAAATAAACTTTCTGAATATTTAGCCATTATTTACCCTCCCCATAAATCCGATATTTTAAAATCTCCGCCCGTTAAGTCTGGGTAAAGCCCTGTTAGACTATCTATAAAAGCCTGATTAGGACTTGCCGAACCGCCACCGCCCAAGCCACTTAGTATCTGGCCCAACAAGCCTTTCCCGCTTTGATCTTTAGACCCTGCAAACTGAGCCAGAGAACTGAACATACTTCTTTCAAGTTCAGCGGATCTTTGTTGTGCTTCTAATTGAGCTTGAATACCGCTTAGCTCTGCTTCACCGTACAGATTAGCACCAGCTCGCTGACCTAAGCCTGCGATTTGAGACAAGTTAGTACCAAGACCTAAAGCATTCATAAGCTGAGCGTCTGGAGCATAACCAGCGGACATCATACCACCTAAGTTTTGCAAGTCAGCAGCCTGTATCTGTCTTGGAGTCATCCTAGCTTGCGTACCCATACCAAACATACCGGAGGTTAAACCCTGTAAACCAGAAGCTCTCTGAAGTGCTTGTTGTTGTTCAGCACCAGACTGCTGCATAGCCATAAGAGACGCTTGGTTTTGACCCTCTGCTTGAGCTTTAGCCATAGCTAATTGCTCTGGAGTACCTCCGTACTGCGCTGTAGAAACGCCCAGCCTTCCCTGAGAAGACAAACGATTCTCTAAGGCTAAACGTTGTCTTTCTTCCTCAGGGGACTGTAAGGCTCTTAGCTGCTCATATACTTGCTGCTCTCTAGCTCCTCTGTCCATGCTACCAGCGTCTAAAGATGCTTGTTGAGCTTGGGACATAAGACCACCAACGCCACCATAGGCTTGATTAGCAAGCTGTGCGTACCTTGGGTCATAAGCTGCTGTAGCTTGTTCAGCTAACTGTCCAGAACCTCCAAATAAAGTGTTTTGTAAAGCTTGTTGCTGTGGGGACAAAGTAGTTGTGAAACCACCCGTAGGGGTAGTGGTTGCTCCCCCAACACCAGTAGTCACTGTGAAAGGTTTGAACCCCGTTTGTGTTAAACCTTCCTGAGCAACACCACTTGCAGCGTTGGCTGCGTTTAGTCCCATAGCTTCTAAATCTGTTTGGGCCTTTCGCATACCTGCTACAGTAAGTCCCGTTGAAAATAAATCATCGTACCAAGCCATTAGTATGTACCTCCAGTAATCGTACCCGCAGTCAACGTACCGCTTACATTAAGCGTTGGTATCGTAACTGTCCCTGTAAATGTTGGACTTGCTGAGTTAGCCTTTGAAGCCACTGCTGTAACTAAAGCATCAAACTCAGTGTCAAAGTCAGCACCCTTAATAATCTTCGCTGCATTTCCTGTAGGAAGAGTATCTTTGGCTGTAAAGTTTGTAGTCTTTGTGTAATTGCTCATTAGATCATCCTACCTATTAAAGCTTGAATATTAAGTTCTTGCAAAGATAACGCGTTTTGATTAATAGTAGCGTCCATACCTATGGTTACTACCGTTCCTGAACCTGTTGTTTTAGTCTTTGGCCTATCCACAACAACTGAAGCACTGTACTCTGAAGTAGACACATTATACTCGTTTTCATTGTAGTATGCAGTCTTACTACCAGAGTTAATCTCAACAACCTGCTTAGTGTAGGCTTGGCTGTAATCATAACCCCAGTTCACAACTGCCTGTGCACCCTGACCACCAATAAACGTAATGATAATTTCTTTGAGTATTTTAAGACGAGAACTGTCCCCAAAGGAAAGTGGGTTACTAAAGTAGCTCATGTCGTAGGACAAACCATAATCCTGATAGTTACTGTAAGTAGCAATACCATTGGTATTCCCTACGTACAATAAGCCGTCCTGAGTCCTCTCAAAAGCTCTTAGGGTTGTGTCTGACCACGTAGTAACCCTATGCGCCCCATCGTCTAAAGGAGTTCTCATATCAAAGCAGTAGACGTACTTAGAGTCACTAAAGGACAGTAAGTAGAATGCTTCCTCTGGGCTGTATATGGAGCGTAAGGGACTATTGACTTGTGCTGCGTTAATAGCTAATAAATCATTACGGACATTCTTGCTAATATCCCTAACGGGCATTGACTTTTCTTGAATAGTTCTGCCAAAGCTGCGTAAGCCTTCACTGGACATAAAGATTAAGTCAGTACCTGTGGGCTGTACAGTGTCTCTACCAATACAGCCTACATTTGCAATTGTATCCACTAAGGACATCGTGGAAGGATCAACAGCCCCTTGATAGACAACAATGGAGTTTTTACCAAAGATGATTAAGAATCCATTGTGGGCCGCTAAGGCAACAATTTCATCCATCCCATTAGGCCATACCTTAGAAATGTCAATGGAGCCTGTAGATCCTCCAGACCACCCTGAACCGTTTAGTAAGTCAGACCAGTAAATTGTAGACTTATCCGTTGAGAAATCAGCTACCCAGAGTCTGCCAAAGGCTGCTAATACTTCGTTACCTTGTGGTGGAGTTCCTGTGGAATGGGCGTGTACAGACATTTTCTCCACAACGCCAGTATGTTCAGAGTAAATTAAGGGTTCATAACCTAGTTGAAACATATACAGATGGTCATTAAAGTTTACCATCTTCCAGTTATTAGCTGAAATCGTATAAGCTGCTGGGGTTGCGTCAGTAAGGGTAGTAGTGCCTGTGAATATCTTATTGTTACCGGCAGATAAGACCACATTAGTCCCCGTAGGGTCTATGTACTCTTTAATAACTTCAATGCCATTACTACCGTCTATTGGAGTTGTGCTTGAAGTAAGGGCTGTAAACCCTTTACGAGAGCCTATACGCCCGTACTGATCAATAATACAGTTATCCGCAACGGACGCATAGGAAGCATCCAAACTAAGCGGAGAGTCCTGTGTGTTTAAACCTCTAAACGCAGGGGCTGCAATCGTTATATTTTGTCTGTCTTGAGCCATTGCTTAGACCGCCCTATAGATAGTTTCTTCTGGGTGTTTGTACGCGTCCAAAGCAATTGCATCAGACAAATAGTTCTGAGCAAATGCCAGCATTTCCCCTGCGGATCTACCACCAGTTTCTCCACGCTCTCTGGAAGCCAAAGCCAATGCTAAGTGTAGTACAGGCATGTGTGGGATTTGAAGCTTGTCGCCGTCATTAACTAAGTCAGGATTACGTTGAATACAGTTTACTCGGATAGTGTAAGCAGCGTTAGGAATAGGATACAGATCAATCTGAGTGTCCCCATTAACGTCTACACCGTTGAAGTTATAAAACGTAGGGCTTGACTTAGGGGGTGTCTCGTTTAAAAAAGCATTGTCCATCCAATGCGTGTCTTTATAAGTCATAAACCAGTTGGACGTATCATTGATAACGTCAATAATCTTAATTCTATTACCACTGCCTGTGAGCACGTAGTTAAAGATGTCTGCCGTTGTAGCAATAGTAAGAGTAGTACGTAGTGCAGACCAATCCCAAGCGTCCTCAGAAATCCTTTTAGCATCATTAACAAGATCACCGATAAGCAAAGAGTAAGGGTTTTGACTAACTGAGCCTACCTGATCTTCTCTAAGCCTTCTTAGGACTCCGTTTACTATTTCTAAATATGTCATTTCAAGTTCCTAAGAGGATTGTAGTCTATAAAGTCAAATAATTTAATTGTTTCTAAACCTAAAGGGTTATAGCCTAAGTCAATGGGCTTAAAAGGAGCTAAAGGATCTGAACTAAAAAGACCACCTACAGGTGCAGCTAAACCAGCAGCGCCTCTAACTCCTTGCACCCCTTGATCACCTTGATCACCTTTGTCACCTTGATCACCTTGATCACCTTGATCACCTTTGTCACCTTGATCACCTTGATCACCTTGATCACCTTTGTCACCTTGATCGCCTTGATCACCTTGATCACCTTTGTCACCTTTATCGCCATCAATACCATCAATACCGTCAATACCATCAATACCGTCAATACCATCAATACCATCAATACCATCAATACCATCAATACCATCAATACCATCAGTACCATCAGTACCATCAATACCATCAGTACCATCAGTACCGTCAGTACCGTCAGTACCGTCAGTACCGTCAGTACCGTCAAGACCATCAGTACCGTCAGTACCGTCAACTCCGTTAATTACTTTAATAGCCTCTTCTATATTGTCTATAACGTCTGTAGATTCATCAACACCTGAGGTATCCACACCCTCCGGAACTGTTGAGTCTGTTTTAGCAGCTTCATCAATAACAATATCTATAAGATCGCCAGACCCTGTAGACAATATATCAATCAAAACTAGCTCTTCTTCATCAGTTACAGGATTTACAGGGTAACCACTATCGTCAGGTACACCGTCTCCGTCTAGGTCATTAGGATCAAAAGGAGTAAGTCCACTACCTCCATCGTTACTATTACTAGGATCAAAAGTACTTTCAGGAAGTTGATCTGTTGTAGAAACAGGTTCGGGATCACCAGCCTGACCTTCTAACCAAACTCTTAACTCTTCTTTTAAAGCTTCTTTTAACTCAGGATCAGTCTCAGCTTCATAAGCTTCTTGAATCTGTCTTCCTACAATATCTCCTTCGTTTACTATTAAAGGATCATCATCAACAGCCCCAACGTCCCTTGTAATAATAGGGTCTCCGTCAGCACCTCCAGAAGCCTCAATACCTCCAGAAGTCTCAGAAGCACTAGAAGCCTCAGAAGCACTAGAAGCCTCAATACCTCCAGAAGCCTCAATACCTCCAGAAGCCTCAGAAGCACTAGAAGCCTCAGAAGCACTAGAAGAGTCTGAGGAAGATGCAGAAGAAGAACTATTATCGTCAACAGTTTCTACAGTTTCTACAGTTTCTACTTGCGTAAGGTCTGGATTTTGTACTTGTACCACGACAGTATCATCAATTGGTTCAAGATCTGTTTTTATTTCATCTATTGGTACTACTTCTTCAACTTCTGTCGGAGTAGGTAAAATTTCAGTAGTATAAGCTTCATCATCTATATCTTCCTCAACAACTGTTGCTGGAAGAATAGAAACTTCTTCTCTATTAGTTATAACTTCTTGACTATCCTGTACTACCCACTGACCGCTATCATCTTGTTTATAAACTTCTCCGTCATAAGTTAAACGAACAAGATTTCCTTCTTTGTCATAAATTTTATTTGTAGCCGCTTTGCCTGTTATTTGACTTTGAGTAGCCCCTTCTATTACATCATCAAAGGGTATAGGGTCTGCCTCGCCCATTAAGTCTGGGTCTGCGTCTAAAGATACTTCTTCTTCTACTATTATGTCTTTTGGTATTTCTTCTGATTCAACTTCCGAAGCAGCATTCTTAATAACGTCAACTACTTCTATTACATCCAGTACATCAGAAATAACACCTTCATTAGAAACAGTATTTGTTATAAGGGTCATAACATAAGGAGGTAAGCCACCACCAGCAGCAGCGCCAGTACCGGCGGATATAACACCTCCAGCTTCCAGTGTTTCCCCTATGCTTGTTAGAATACTTCCTGCGGTTTCAGCCCACTCAGCAGTTTCATGGACTACATTAGCACCAGTTGCCATACTCTCCATCGTAGCCAATGCACCCGAACTGCTTAAAGTTTCGCCTAATGCTGTTAAGTCTGCACCTAAACCTGCTGTTAAAACATTAACAACGACAGCTTTAACTATAGCTTCAAAGATCATTTCTAAAGGTGAATCAGCTTCACGTACAGTGTGGTAAGACCCTAAAGGTACGTCATCGTACTGGCCTACGTTTAGTTCATATTGACCACCCGCAGGGCCGTCAACGTTTAAGTCAATACCCGCTGTTTCAGCAGCAGAACGAACAGCAGTCATATAAGAAGAACTAGCTAAGTCACCGGCAGTAACTGTAACGCCTCTTTCAGCTCCTTTAGGGCCACCTGATCCTTGTGCTAGAGCAGTGTCTATAGTGCCTAAAGTACCCCTTAAACCTTCACCGCTTGGGTTGATAAAACTAGACACATTGTCAAACTGTGACTGTAAGTAAGATCCAAAGTCATCACCTTCATTAAACTCACCTACTTCAAAAGACTCAGCTCTAATAACTGAAGCTAAGTTCTCAGCTCCCCAGTTTTCACTAAGTTGGTTTGCCGTATACGTGCCGTCTATTAAGCCGTTGACAGCGGCAGCACCTCTGACGTTGCCCCATTCCTGTCTAAACTGCTGTACGCGACCTTTTTGCTCATCAGTACGTTCACCCTGAACACCAAAGAAAACATCAGGTCTTCTAACGTCCCACCAAGACACAGCAGTTTCAGAGTATTCATCATCAAGCTGTTTGTCAATAATATCCTGACCAGTTTTAACTGTTTGTTGTATTGGTGCTCTTTTACCCATTGCGATTATTCCACAAGTCAAACAAAGTTTTAATCTTTTCTTCCACTACGTCCATACGGGACATTAGCCTGCCCAACGTGAGGACAAGCACAATGAAACCTACAAAGATAGGCCAGATTGAACCGATAAGATTAACGTACTCCACTACTACACTGCCCTGTCTGTATCTCTAATTCATTTATCTTTGTTCTTAGTTCCCTGACTTCCAAAGTCTGTTCTTCCAGAGCCATTATCTTAGCATTTTGTATCAAGTCATCAGGTAGTGCACCTCTGAGTCCTAAAGGCCATTCACGTACAAAAGCATAATTCTCTTGTATCGTCATGTCCTGTATAGACTGCCCGTGTTCTAACTGAGTAATACGACTGTTAAGCGTTACGTAGGCAGCAGTAGCTATAACCAAAGCAGCGCTTAAGCCTATTAGATTCCTGAGAGGTACAGTAACTTTTGTATCGTCACTAATCTCTGGCATTAAACCAGCCCTTAACAGTGTCAGTCTCAAAGATCCTGATGACAGTCCATACAATACTTAAAGCAGCAGCCACAGCAGGAATCCAGCCCATAAGGGTGGACACTGTAGTGGTGACTGCTACTACGTCTACTGCTGCTTTAGCTTCTTCTTGCATTTATCTTTTAGCCTTACCAATAACCAGTGCACCAATCTCTAAGAACTTGTACAGCTTACCGACGATCTTGTCGTCTTTAGGAGTAGGAGTGAGTGCCGTAATGGCGCTACAGGCCGTTACAAGGGCTGTGAGGGCGTTTAAATAGTCTAATATAAGCATTACCATGGTACTCCTGCTGCTTGCGTTGGGTTCTTCTGAAGGTCAATGTTAGCCTGAAGGCTTGCTTCAATAGCGTCTTTATCAACACCGTCAGCGAAACACCAGCCTAAAGCCATTTCCTCTGTGATACTGTCGTAAGGAACGTAGTCTGAGCTAGAGGGGTCTGGTGTGAAACCGCAAGTGCCGTAGTTGGTCGCTGAGTAGGTCACAGCGTCATCGCCAGTGCCTACGGTCTCTGATGCGTTAGCTCGCCAGTGACATACGACTACGCCACCGTCTGCAAGCGTTCTTTCCATTTGGCTGATTTGCCATACTGCTGCCATGTTGTTTCTCCTATTAAGATTCTAGTTGTGCGATACGGGCGCGTAGTGATTGGATTTCTTTGAGCATCATTGGGACTAGCTTTGAGTAGTCCACGCCCATCATGTCGTCTTCAGTCTCGCCTTGTGATACTGCTTCAGGTGCAACCTCAAGTAGTTCCTGTGCGATCATCCCGTAGTCTTGATGAGATCCGTCAACTTTCCAGTCGTACTTACGTACTTGGATAGAGTCGATCTTGCTACCAGCATCATCAGCGTCTGCAATGTTTTCCTTGAGGCGTTGGTCTGACGAGGTGGCGTATGTCGTAGCAGAACTATTTGTTGAAATGCCACCAACAATTCCATTAGCATTATAAAATAAATTATGATATGCCGCTGTGGTGACAGTTCTGCTGGATGATCTAGTCCCGCTGGGTGCAAACAAATGACCACCACCCGCAGAAGTAAAGGTAGTAGTCCCCACCAGTAGGTTCCCACTGGCATCCAGCCGCATCTTTTCGACACTGCCAATCTCAAATACATGAGGCAATGAGGATACGGCGTTGTACGTGTTTTGACCCACTTCAGCACTCAACTCAAAAGCGTTGCTGCCCGTATACTCTAGTCTCAGCGTTGCGGTTGCAGTTGTTCTTTGAATCTCAAGACCTGAGCCCGTTGCAAAACTGGGGTTATTCGTACCGATGCCGACGTTATTAGTACCACCGTCAACGAACAGCGTATTCGCGCTACCAGTACTTGCCACTCTAAAATTAGCAGTGGTTTGTCCGTTATTAAATACAGACTCAGAACCCGCTGAACCTGCGTCTTGGATACCGTCGCCAGTGTGTACTCTGCGTGATAGGTGAAGGTCTCTGAAGCGACTAGAGCTATAACCTAAGTCAATAGCCGCATCTCTATTCGCTCCAGTAGTTGTTGATGGTGCAATAAGGCTACTAGCAAACCGTATACCTGAATCAGTCCCATAAGGTGAACTTATATACAATCCATCACTGTTAGCACCAACACTACCTACGAGTGTAGGTGTAGAACCCTGATAAAAACTTAATATATCTCCATCACTTGTTGTTCTAGAGAAAATACCTGATGGGCCACCTGAAGCTGTCGCATAATGTCTACCGTCAGGTAACAACAAGTGTCCGACAGTTGTTTGAGCATTTGCGGAACTCGTTTTGCCAAGTAGTAGGTTCCCACTGGCATCGATGCGTGCACGTTCTGATTTAGAACCGCTAGCATTATTCCCAAAGAACCGAATACCTCTTGCAATGCTAGGAGTTCCTGTATAACCACCTAAGTCTTGGTAAACAACGCTAGACACAGTACTGCTATCAATTTCTGTTGTTGAAGACCCATCGCCGCTGAGGTAGACACCGCCTGATAGGTGTAGGTCTTTGAAGCGATAACTTGAAGTACCAATATCAATTTGATTGTCGATTACATCAGTTGCGTCATGAGGCATAATTGCATTAGAAGCATCGTTAAAGCGTATACCTGTGTCACCAGTTCTAATTACTAAATCGCCACCTCTTGCGGCAATACTACCTACGGTTGTGCCGTCTTTGCGGAATCTAACGATATCACCGTCTGCACCTGTTCTATTAAAAAATCCTACTGCACCTGAATTTGCTGTAGATAAGTATCTCGCCGCCCTTACTTCTCCAACAGCCGTAATAGCAACACCATTATCTGCTGTGCTTCCTGCGCTGTTAGCACTTGGGTCTGTATCAGTAGTACCTACCAGTAGGTTCCCACTGGCATCGATGCGCATGGCTTCTGTAGATGCACTAACACTAAAGAGCAGTTCATTACTAGCGTTAGACTTTAGACTCGCTCTCTCGTTGCCGCCTACTGTTTCTCTAAAGGTATAGCCGCCTGAAACACGAGCTATACCAATGTCTCCGTTTACTTCTAGAGCTGTAGCAGGACTAATAGTGCCAATACCCACGTTGCCTGAGGAATTGATACGTGCACGCTCTGAGCCGCCAGCAACAAACATCAATACGCCTGATGTTGAGCCAGCCTTTAATCTTATATCACCACCAGAGTTCGTCTGATTAAGTGTTGTTATACCATTAGTAGTATCATGCTCAATATCAAGATTATAACCAGTGCCATCGTCAGAAAACCTAGCCGCAGAGTTACTGCCAGAAACTGAAAGTTTATGACTAGGCGAACTCGTCCCGATGCCGACGTTACCCACTGAATCGATTCGCATGCGTTCCTGCCCACCTACGTGGAAATAAAACGGATTACCAACATTGTTATTTTTAATACCGTAGTAGCCGTAAGATGTGCTATTAGTTCCATCGTAAGCTGCTGTAAACTGGTAGTCTTGTGCAGACAATGCCGTGACGCTGCCCGTGACACTCAGATTGCCACTGGGAATGCTGACATTACCAGTTGCATTGTCTACAGAAAACCTACTAGTACCTAATAATGTTTTAGAAACAAAACCAACATCTGACTCTATAGATAATACATTTGTTGCATGATTATCAACCAAGCGTATACCTTCGCCCGAAGATGATTGAATCAACAAATTATCAAAAGTATCATCGCCGATTGTGTGACCGTCTCCAACAACAAGCCCACCTGTACCGCTAAGCGTTAAAGACTCCGCCGAAGCATCCCATACCAACTTAGCAGTCGTGGCCGCCGTGTTGTAGAAGTTGACGTCTCCATTTTCAAAAACTTTGAATCTCGTTTTTAGTGCCCCTGTACTATCGGCATTTTCAATATAAAAGTCAGAACCAAAGTTTGCACCTACTCTATTAGCAACTAAACTGACAGAACAGCCTGCTTGATTGTTTTGAAGGCTGATTGATGCTTCTGTACCTCCTGCGTTTGTAGTGTTCTTAAATGTGCCAAGGTTGACGCGGCCAGCACTTGCCCCGTTTACTTCTAGAGCTGAAGCTGGCGAAGTCGTCCCGATGCCGACGTTATTGCCTACAACACTAAGAACATTATTACCTGCTCCAGAGCCAGTTTTCAGGTTGATTGTTTCCCCATCACCATGTCCCCAGATGTTCAAATGTCCGCTAGAATCTAATTCTATAACGCCAAGTTCTGAGCCATTGTTTAAACGAATGTGTTGATCAGTTGTGGTTATGTTTAGTGCCGCTGAAGCGTGTGCGGCGACACCCAATCCTAATCTTGTTATTTCGCCAGTGTCCGCCGTGACGGAGCCAGTCACGTCGATGCCTGTGGAGGTGGTGGCTAGTTTTGCGTTATTGGCATAGCTTAATGAGACAGGCCCACCGTTTTGCCCATACAAAAATGTCTGTGACCCGTCATTGTTTGCAAGCACAAGGTCATTGGCATAAATCCGCAAGTTTCCTGTACCTTGTTCGCTAATATAGCTATGGCTGGCATCATGATAAATCTGTAGGTCACTGTCAGCACCGAAGATGGCTTTACCATTGTCACCAAAGGTAACATTGCCACTGGGGTTAGTCCCTAGCTCAATAATGGCTGCGGAACTGTCTTCCGTGTAAAGTCTCTTGTTTGTTAAGTCTACGGCAAGCTCTCCAGCTACCAAATCGGAGGCTGCGGGAGCACCTGAGCCGCTTTTAGTTACAATTGTTGTAGCCATTATTTAATTCCCTTGTTAGTAAGTGCCGCCTGAGAGCGTACCAGTTGTCATATTGTCTGCGTTTAAGTTTGATAGAGTAGCTACCGCCGCTGCCGCCGAAGCCGCTGCTGCCGTTGCGCTTCCTGCCGCCGCCGTTGCGCTTGTAGCTGAGTTTGTTGCGCTTGTAGCCGCCGCTGTTGCACTGTTAGATGCGTTGGTTGCGGAGGTTGCAGCGTTGGTAGCGGACGTAGCAGAAGCTGTAGCAGAGTTACCAGCATTTGTTTCAGACGTTGCGGCATTAGTAGCCGAAGTGCTGGCTTCGCTGGCCTTAGTGGTTGCTGTGGTTGCACTTCCTGCTGCTGCTGTTGCGCTGGTTGCTGCTTCGCCTGCTTTAGTTGTAGCTGTAGTGGCGCTACCCGCTGAACTGGTGGCACTGGACGCTGCGTTGGTTTCCGAAGTAGACGCATTAGTAGCACTCGTCGCTGCGTTAGTAGCACTGGTGGATGCTTCCCCCGCCTTAGTGCTCGCTGTGGAGGCGCTGGTGGAAGCGTTACTTTCACTTGTCCCAGCGTTAGTGGCGCTGGTTGCTGCATTAGTTGCGCTAGTCCCCGCTGCTGTAGCACTGCCAGACGCACCTGAGGCGCTTGTGGCGGCTTCTGAGGCCTTAGTAGTAGCTGTAGTAGCACTCGTCGCTGCGTTCGTCTCTGAAGTCCCTGAGGCGGTTGCAGAGGTTGCTGAATTAGTCGCGCTTGTCGCTGCGTTGGTTGCGCTTGTTGCGGCAGCGGTTGCGCTATTGCCGGAGTTAGTTGCACCTGTGGATGCAGTCGTTGCGCTGGTCGCTGCTGCGGCAGCACTGTTAGCCGCTGCGGTAGCGTCTGCATCTACAGCAGTTTCACTGTTAGCTGCGTTAGTTGCACTTGTGGCCGCTGCGGTTGCAGAGGCTTCTGCTTCATTTGCTTTTGTAGTAGCAGTTTGAGCATATAGTGCTATTTGACTGGCGTAGGCGTCTGTACTACTGTCCCCAGACCCTCCGTCCCCTCTAAATATCGCCATATTCGCTCTCCACTGTTACTAGAAAAATAAACAAATAAAAAGTGAGGTACTTGCCCTAAGGCTTTCCCTCACACATATTTTTATAGATTAAGCGGCTACAGCCAATACAAAACCTGATTCTGGACGTAACGTCTTAACACCGTAGAGCGTGTCTGCGGTATAAAGCGTACCCAAGAACTCTTGCTTGTACTGAGTCTGTGATCGGATGCCCTGCTGTTCAGCCATAACCATCGTATCCTTGTGGATAAGGAAGGCAGCTTTAACAGTGGTGCTGTGAGTCAAAGGACAGTTACTAGTTACGAATACGTCAACGCCGTACAAGTTACCAATCTTACCGTTCTGAACGCCACGACCGTCAACAAAGTCTGAAGACACATATCGTTCAACACCCATGATTGCATTACGCAATGAAGGAGGAACAACAAATGAACGATTGTCCATAGGTACGTCTGCATCATCCATCTTCTGAATCAAAGCTCGGAAAGCATTGTCATTGAAAGCGGCAGTAGTACCAGCACCAGCATAGGCAGCAAGCCCCGTGGTTGTTGGGATAAACGTAGCACTGTTAGTCCAATCAGAACCGTCACCGTCACCGAAAGACTTACCCAAAGAGAAGAGGTCATTGTCCACTTGCTTGGCAAGGGCGTAACCTGCGTCACCTGTGTAGAACTGTCGGAGAGAAGACAAAGCTTGTGCTTCTACAATGTCTTCAATCATACGAGAGTATTCAAAATGTTTGTCAATAATGACTTGCACTTCACTCTCAGTGTCTGCCTGAATCGTTACAGCAGTCTTTGGTGCTTTAGCAGTAGCGACGCCACGGGTAGGCTTAGGAATGTGAATAGTGTCCCCTTTTTTACCAGACATTGACATCTTTTTAACAAGATTAGCAAGGACAAGGTTAGCTTGATAAGCAGCAACGATTTCGTCACTCCAAATCTCGGGGATAAAAGTACCAGCGCGGGCTTTGTCTACCGCTCCTGCTTGATCGGGATATACTGAAGTAGTCATTTTAAGATTTCCTTAATAGATTAGTTTCGTACCCTCCCCTCTTGGTAAGCCTTCATAATCTCATCGGACAATGATTGATACCGCTCAGGGTCTGTACGCATAAGTTTAATAATGTCTGCTCTTCGGTAAATCTTTCTCGTTTTCGTTTCAGAACTACCAGTGGCTGAGCCAGTTGATGCGTTCTTCACAGCCTGCTTACGACCTTGCTTTTCAGCGTTAGCTGTTTGCTGTACGACTTGCTTACGCTCTTTCCAAAGAGTAAACAGTTCGTGTGCAGCTTCGTAATCGTATTGCTTGTCTGCTTGTACGTACAGTTGAGTTCGTATCTTTGAACCTTTAATCCATTCCGCAAACTTAGCATCCGTTAGGATGTTTTGCATGTCGGGATGATCTTGTTGAAGTTGAGACAGGGCAGTGGTCTTTTGGTACTGCTTACTGATGTTCTCAGCTTCTCTGATCTTCGGATGGTTATCAATGGCTCGTTTAACGGCCTCTTCTGGATCTGAGAAAAAATCCACCTCATCAACAGTTTCTTGTTGCTGTGGTGCTTGTTGGTTTGAGAGTTGTGTCTGAATGTAACTGTCAACAACCTGTCTTAGTTCACCTACTTCAGAGCTTTGACGGCCCAAGAGCTTTTCAGCCTCTTGGTGCATCCGTACTAGATCTTCCGCTGATTTACCTTTGTACTTGTCTGGTACTTCTGACTGAGTTTCCTGCTCTACAGGGTCGTTGTCATAATTACCATTTTGTTCAGTTTGTTGCTGTTCTTCTTCAAGACGCTCATCTAAGAGTGTAGCCATTATTAAATCTCCGTACTAACGTATTATGGAGTGACATGGTTTGTATAAGAAAGGTCTACTCCGAGTTTGCCTTTCTTTCTAGTCTTATCTTCTGTTCGCGCTGTTTAGCCCACTTCATAGTCGCACCTACAAAGTCCCCACTAATGGGGTCAAGTGAGCAGCGGACAGGAGATATAATTCTAGTTGCAATCTTGTTACATAAACCACAGGTGTGTTCTGTCTCGTCGGAGGCTACTAGGGCCTCCGTAACGTGATTATCAGGGCATCTGAAATCAAAGATAAGACGCATTAAGCGGCTTCTTCTTGATCGTTGTCCTGTGGGTTATTGCGTTCTTCAACAACGCTTTCTAGCTGTGCTTCAAGGTTAAGAATATTACCCATGATTGCAAGCTGACCTTTACGAAAGAATAAGTCTGTTAAGTCTTTAGTAACCTCAACGGAGTTGACGTTCGGGACGCTTCCTCTGAGATCATTTAAGAAGTATTCCCAGCCTTCACTACGGAACATTTCTTGCATACTTCTAGTATAGTCTTCAAATTCTTGATCGTTCACTGTTTCTCCTTTAAAGGACAGATTAAAGTTATGTACTTAATGTACAAGTATATTATACCATATTTTAGACAAAAAGTCAAGTATTATTTTAGTAACCTTTTTTCATGGGTTTCTTTTTAGGCTTGGCTTTACCCGCTGCTTTCTTAGCCGCAGCTTTTCCTTCCTTTGTGTAGGGATACTTTTTCCCTTTGACCATTGGCATTACTTTTTCCCCTTTTTAGTTGTCTTAGCTGCTTGTTTAAAAGCTTTGGAAGTAGGAGCACCTTTAGCGCCCTTCTTTCTCATCTTCTCTTTACTGCCAGCAGCAATACGTTTGCGTTTAGCATGGATGTTATCGTAAAGGCCAGCCACTACCATTTCTCCTTGTTGGCCCAATAGGCCGCTGACATCTTACCCTTTGCAATGTTCTTTGCATGACGAGCCTTAAATGACTTGCGTCGGGCTTTCTCTTTATCAGATGCAGGGGCTTTACCCGCACCACTCACACCTTGCTGCCCAAACCTGATTGTCTTTGTTGTGTCACCTTCTTTGGCAACGACTACGTGTGACTTAGTAGGGTGATTAGGCGTTCTCTTTGGCTTGTTGTAGCCGCTTACTCCCGCCTTTTCCAGTTTTGAGTCTTTCTTCTTCGGCACTTTCTAAAACCTCCAGTCTTTCAAAAAGTAAAGCAAAGTTACGATTAACTTGTGCTACGACTTCTTCTAGTTCTTTATTACTGACCATTAGGCCCTCTCGGTTGCATTGGAATAGTGTTGTTAGGTTTAGCTTTTTTCATAGCCTTCTCTTTTAACAGCATGTCAGCTACTTTAAGTCTACGTTCAAACTCTTTGTCATCCTCAGTGCCAGCCTTCAGGTTAGTCGTTACAGCTTTCATGCGATCAATCTCAAGTTCCGCAGGCATAAGCTGAGTTTCCACAGAAAGCTTCTGTGCCCTTGCCTGAGACTCCTGAGCTTGCCCTGCAAGGGCTGCTGTCTGAGACTGTTGGAACTCCATCTGAGCCTGCTGCGTGGCTTGTTGGGCCTGCTGCTGCTCTGGAGTGGGCTGTCCTGCTTGCTCTAGGCGTTGCATCAGCTCTTCACGGTTGGAAAGGTTCATATTATCAATGATTGCACTAATCAAGGATGTGTACAAAGGAGAGTCTGCCTTCATGGTTTGAAGCAACTGTACAAGCTGTGTTACTTCGTACTCACGCGCCATAATGCCCAAAGTGGACGTAGCGTTGAATTTATAGTCGGAAACAGGATAGTGCTCTGGGTCAAACTGCATGTATCGGTATGCAGCTTTGGATACAAAGGGGATTAGGAAGGACTCTTGGAAGTTAATTAGTGTACGCTTATGGCGCTTAATAATAGCACCGAGAGACATACTAATACCAGCAGCCGTTGCTTCACCGTTAATACTCCCTGAGATACCCGCAGAGTCTATCGCTCCTGTGGCTGTTTGTACCATCTTCTGTAATGCGTCAGCCTGTGCAAAAGTAATCTGACTGACCTGACCAAAGTTAAAGGGCTTTAGGATCTCGTCTGGATTACCGTTGGTCAGGATAAGCTTACCCGCACGTACCTCAGGCTTAGAGCCTCTGGGGATACGTGTAGCGTCCATAGCCATCATAGGATGGACTGTAAGGGCCAGAGCGTCAATACGTGCTCTGATCTCTGCGTCCAGTGCCTTCTGACTGTTGTAGCCCTTCTCACAGACTCCACGACCCCAGAAGCGAGACGGTACAACGTCCCATGGGAATGCTACGATTGGTCTGTCCTGCATCATGTAGGGGTTTTCTTCAGCCTTGAGGAGAATACCACCATTGGCAATAACTACGATGGCCTCTACGTAGTACTCTTCTGAATCAAGCTCTAACTCACCTTCCATCTCAATGACTTCTTCTTCAACGTCATCATCATCGTCATCACTCTTAGATAACTGAGCCTGTGCGTCAGCTAACAAGTAAGCAGGTACTAACCCGTAGTACTTAGTAAGACGTACTTTGTCGTCTGCGTAGGTGGTGAGGTCTTGGTCAGGCTCAATGTCAAAGTCAGGCGTTGCAGAGCCTATGTAACACTTCTTGTAAACGCCAGATTCCTGTAGCTGCTCAACGATGTGCGAAGAGACAAACTCATCCACAGCAACGCCTAAAGCGTCCTCCACGGAGGTTGCTACAGGGTCAATAAGGAAGTTCTGAGGCATTACGGGGCGTAGGCGACAGACAGTCCTGTCAACAATATTAACACCCACAGCGGTTAAGTCCCCTCCCATAATGGGCTGGGTGGCTGGCATCATTTCTTTTTCATCTGAAAGAACAACTTCCGCAATCCCTGTACCAAATACAGCGGCATTGATAAGACACTCCGCAACAGCTTTTCTAACCTTAGTCTTCTCAAAGTCCTTATGCAGATTATTACGAAGAAAAACAATGTCAGCTTTGTCAGGATCGTTAGCATCATCAGTGATGTCAAAGAACTTTCCTCTTCCAAAGGTTGCTTCTTCAATTTCCGCAACGGAACTCTCCACGGCTTGTTGTAGGGCTGGGCTGATGATACGAGAGCGTTCTGACTCTCTGGTTACGTCTTCCTGCGCCCAGATGCCACGCCAAAGGCGATAATATTCATCAAACTTCTGTGCATAGTTAGCTTCAAAGTGATCCCGCCATGAGTCACATTTATTAATGACCCAATCCTCCAAAGCCTCATCAATCATCAACGGCTTGTTTTCTTCGTTGTAATCTTCCATATATTTAATATCCTGCTACGGAGTCTAGGGTTTCAAAATCATCGTATTGCTCAAAGTCACCTGCGTAAGCAACTTTGGCTAATTGATCCACGTAAGCTAAGGCGTCCACTAAGTCATCGTGAGTTAGCGGGTCGGGGAACTGAAAGAGTTCGTCCAAGAAACGACTATTCCACTCTCCCTTGCTTAACTGTATAATATTATTCTCAAAGCGACCCTGTAAGGCCCACATGATACGGTCAGTCTTCTTCTGGTTGCCGTGAGTTAGTTCCTCAACCCTAAAGAAGAAGCCGTTACGCTTCATCATGTCCGTTAGGGGAGACATAACTGCTTGCTTTGCTATACCCCTCTCAATACCCACTGAGATTGGCTTGTAGTCCCTGACGGCTTGGAAGATCTTCTGCGCTGTATCGTCCAAAGTCCATCTACCATAGATAATGTTCTCTACGTACCAACCGTCTTCATTCACAAAGACAACCGCTATGGCTGTATTATCAAGACGAGTGTTTTTAGACTTCTTCTTAGATACGTCCTGAAACCCCGCCAAATCCACTGAGATGTAACAATCGTAGTACTCTGGCTTTTTATCAGCAAAAGTAACCCAGTCCTCTTTGAACATCTCTGAGCCTTTGGCTTCAAAGGATGCCATAAACTCCTGCCTAAAAGAATAGCTAGACATTGACTTTTTAGCTGTGTCTATTTCCTCTGGGTCTAGTAGTGGGTTGTCATAGCTGGTAAAGTGCCATGCTTTGTACGTATTGTCATCACTTAGTTCTGCGTACTTATACAGGTCATAGAAGTGGTTACGCCCCATAGGGGTTCCAATGAACAGTGCATGACCCTTTTGGTCAGCTAGGGCTGGTCTTAGGATCTGTTCCCATACGTCAGGCTTAATGTCTGCGTACTCGTCCAAGACTAAGTACCTTAAAGACACACCACGCATAGTTTCAGGTCTGTCCCCACCCTTTAGGGAGATTGTAGCACCGTTTACTAATTTTATTTGTAAATTGTTAATGTGACTGGACGCTATGACGGGTTGCCCTAAGTCCATTAGGGTTTCCCACATAATGTCCCTAGCCTGACCCTGCGTAGGGGCGACATAAAAGACAGTACCTCTGTCAGTCTGTAAAGCATTAACAATCAACAACCATGCTGCAAGTCTGGACTTACCAGTACGTCTACCCGCAGCTACTATCTTGAACCGTGTGGGGTCTTCCCAGACATCCTGCTGCCACGGCAATAGTTTTATATTTAGTTGCTGATCGGACATTACTTAGTAAGACCAAACCACAGGGACACCCCTTCTGTCATCAACGTGAATAAAGGTCTTAGCAACCCCTACGCCCTTAAAGCCCAGTTCCATAGCATGTTTAATAACTAAGTATTTCTGATTACCGTCCTTTACAGCTATATCAGCAGCCACACCTAAGACATGCTGACCTACAGTCTTTTTCCTAGCTTCTACACTATGAGATCTGTCTCTATAGCCACTGGTGATAGTAAAGGGGAAACCACACTTTTCTCTTAGCTCATCCAAACGATGGATAAAAGCAATGGACATTTCATTCTTACCTGTCTCTTGACAGTCAAACTCTTCATAAGTAAAATACTTAAACTCTTTACTCATATTCTGTATATTCCCCTTCCATAACTTCAGGATTATCTGTAATAGTTGTCTCGGAACCTACACCCGTTATGTTGATGGATATGGAAGACCTACCTCCATTAAGCTTATCCTTCTCAAAGTAGCTTACGGGTAACATCCTGTCCATCATTAACTTCCATGCTGCTGCTTGATGCTTATGGTCATCGTCCAAAGCAGCATTCATGATACTGTCCAACACTTTCTGTGACTTAGGGGAGGCTAACATACGAGCTTTGTACTCGTTAATGATAGCAGCGTCACCTTTGGGCCTACCTACGGCATTTCTACCACCCTTCTTGTTAGACTCAACAAGGACTTTCTTAGGTCTACCCCGTTTTCTTTTAGGTATTTCTTCAAGCAAAAGTATTGCCTCCTAGTATTGCTATGAGATACTTTAGGATACCTAAGGCAACTTTAGAATATTACTTTAATTAATTTCTTAAAAGTAATCTCTTTATGCTTCCTTAGTATACCTGTATATTATAGCACATTTTCAGTTAAAAGTCAAGAACTTTCTAGTAGAAATACTCTTATGTGTCTTATTTGTGTCCACCTTTTGACCATTTAGTCAACCATTGGTAAAATCTATTGATATCAATTAGTTGATCCATTGGTTTTATCATTAATTAGCAGCTATTAGTGTTCAAAATGACCCTTTTTAGTGCCTAAGGTGGTACTACTAATAATAACCAATGGCTGCCCCCCTCCCCGCCCCCTAAAAGCAACCCCATTGGCAACTATTGGCACGCTTCTTGCAGGGCTTGGAGCCTGTGGATAACCTGTGGATAACTATTGGCACGCTTATTGCATGGCCCATAGTTGGCATGGGTCTTGCATTGGTAGCAATTGGCATGCCATTGATAACATTGGCACACTTATTGCTAAAGGTGTGGGGCTAGTGGGGAGCCTATGGCGGCCTAATCCCCTATCATAGATTGGCAACCATTGGTAGACATACAGAGTACTATTAGTCTGGCTTATGTTTAGACATATAAATAACAATCAGTGCTTGCATTGTCTAAACCATTTGATATTATAGGTTCATCAATTAACTATAAAGGAGTTTGTCTTTATGTCTACTACATACAACATTTATGAAATCTACACATGCAATCCAGAAGACGGTTCGGGCGGTTGGGATATAGAGTTTATCGGCGCGCCTTCTAGGGAAGCTCTGGAAACTATGCCCTTGTTTGATTGTGTGATTCTGAAACAGTGGTCAAAACAAACGCTTGAATCCTGCAAAGAAGTTGGTCATTTTTGTGATGGTAGGGTGTGGGATGGTGAAAAGTTTCTATAGCCCACTGACGAGCTTGTGAGATTCAAGCGAAACGCCTATTATGGGCGTCTGGGTAAACTAAACTAAACTTTACAATGGAGCAGCACAATGCGAAAGATTGAATTAATGATGAACCGAGCAATCCAGAACAGCGAGAACTGGAGCTGTGCCAACACTATGGTCACGTCCCACAATAACGGCATGTCTGAAGTATTCCTACACGGACACCACATCGCACGAGTGTGGCGCTTTGGTGAGGTCGTACAGGTAGACACGGCGACTTTATTAGAATGGCCCACACGTACCACAATGAGCCGCTTGCGCGCTCTGGGTGCTGATGTCTGTACGCGCAAAGGTGTTGTGATGTTAGACGGTGAGGAGGTAGCATAGTATGAACCTATTTTATGTAGAAAGAGAGCCTATAGCCGCAGCTCAGGCCCTATGCGACAAGCATGTTGTAAAGATGATACTAGAGACGGCACAGATGCTTAGTACTACGCACAGGCTCTCAGAGACCCCACAAGCGCCTTTTGTCTACAAGATGACCCACAAGAACCATCCTAGCACAAAGTGGCTCAGATCTTCTCAGGTTGCGTACAGATGGGGCTTAGAGCACTTAGAGGCCCTCTTTGCTGAGTATTCGCACAGGTACGGCAAGATTCACAAGACAGAAAGAGAAAAGTTTCAGCATCTCAAGATAATACCCCAAGACCTACCACAAGCGCCTTTTGTTGATCCGCCACAATGTATGTATGATGAATGTAGAGGTGCTGATACTGTGGCGGCTTACCGAGCGTACTACCGCACAAGACGTAACGAAATAGACATGAGATGGTCAAAAAGAGCCGTTCCTGTGTGGTTAGACTAAAATAATGCTTGACAGGTTTTAAGATAGCGGTTAAACTCTACCTATGGTATCCTAAAGAAGCTTTTAGATATTACTTTATAGAATATTATATAAGATACTTTAGGTAGCCTTAGGTGATGAATTAGGTACGGGTAATGTATAACAAAGAGGAATGTATATGGAAATTATCGGAATACTGTTTGTTTATGTCTTTTATCGTGCTTTGACTAGTGAAAGCAGGTCTATAGCTAGACAGCGCAAGGTAGCTGAACGATATGAAAAGGAAGCCATGGAGTTATGGGACAATGAATAAATCTAAACCTATCAAACCCACTAGATACCAGCTCCTAGAAGCCTATGGTGTCCTTCAACAGCTTCATGCTGACCCTGATACTAGCAAGTATCTAATAGCTACACTAAAGGACTGTATGGACATCCTAAACAGCTACCAGAGGTCCTGTCTATATGATAACGATTGAGGGTCGCATTTTCCTACTAACCCAGCAGACAGAGGCTATTGCCTTTCTTGAGGGTATGCTGTACGATTTAGACAGACACGCCCTAGTGGTTGTCTCAGGGTACGGTATGATGCTGGACGACCACAAACAATTAGAGGAGTTTTTAAACAATGAACCTTGCGCTTTTATTCACTAATCATGATTATTGGACTATGCACGAAGGGGACGAGATACGCTTCAATCTTGAAGACTATCAGCCCTATGAGCCTGAAAACTGTTTGCATGAGTCTTATCTGTTTGGTAACATCACCATAAACGGCAAGCCTAAGGATCACTACGACCTGACAGCCAGCGAATACGATGAAATGGTTTTTATAGTTCAAGAAGGTAAATATTATGATTATTGAAAAAGAGCATTGTGATTATTATTTAGAGGTCTATCACTGGGAATATACTTTGTCGGATAAGGTTGTAACCAAGAAAGAAAAGAACGTTTTGTCCTTTATAGGCTTGTATCGGGACTATGAGCTTGAGTTTGAAGATCAATTGGCAATATTGACCAATTTAAGGGAAAACTTAATATCAGCCTATATGAATTGGCCTGACGGTGACGTAACTGTCAAATTGACCATTAAAGAGGAGTGCGTAAACCTATGAACATATTTAAGAGGCTATGGGCATTCCTATGCTTTGAGGTCAAAGAGTTATTTTCTGATATCCTATCAGGCAACCTAACGGACACAGAGAAGGACAATCTGTTCTGGCTGTTTGTCACCCTTTGGGGTCTAGTTATGGTTACTTTTTTTATACTACACGAATCAACTGGGGCGATATTTGACTTATGAAAGTAGAATTATTAGATGTTATGGGTTCAGACCTTACGGTTGTAAATGCTGCGAGAGTATCCTTTGCCAGTGAGTCTGAGGAGTTTGGCAGTAGAGACAAGAAGCTTGTGCGATATCTAGCAGCTCACGGGCACTGGACACCCTTTGCACACGTACAGGTGCAGTTACGTATTAAAGCGCCTGTGTTCGTCGCTAGGCAGCTTGTGAAGCATCAAGCTGGCCTAGTGTGGAATGAGATCAGCAGACGTTACGTAGACTTTACACCAGAGTTTCACGCACCAGAAGCATGGCGTAAACGTGCGCCAGATAAGAAACAAGGTTCACTTAATGAAATATTTGAAGGCAGGGACGAAGAAAGGTTTGATGAGAAATACTGGGACTTGATGACACGCTGTGAGACTATCTATAACAACATGCTTGCGTCCGGTGTAGCACCTGAGCAAGCCCGTATGGTCTTACCACAGTCCATGATGACTGAGTGGTACTGGACTGGTTCTTTAGCAGCCTTTGGGCGTGTGGTGTCTCAGAGGCTCTCAGAGGACGCACAGTACGAGTGCAGAGTAGTGGCAGAAAAGATTGATCAACTGCTTGTAAATCATGAACCAATCAGTTATAGTTGGTCTTGTTTAACTAACAGGGTATAACGTAATGGGTGATGAATTAGACATAACAGACCCAATGGAGGGTTATATGACCAACGAATATATGAAAAAAATGGCTTTAGAATTAGCTTATGATGAACTACATTGCTTGAGAATATCAGAAGCACACTCAATGCTGCGGGACTTTCTACAGGAAAAATATGAAACTATGTCCCCAAGCGCGTTGTCTGACATGTACGAACAACGCTTTTGGTACGTGACAGGGAAGAAATAAACATGAGTAGATGCAGAGCTTGTAACAACGTGATGACGGAAACTGAGATGAAGCGCAAGGATTCCAGCACCAAAGACTTCTCGGACTTGTGTAGCTCTTGTCTTGTAGCGTCCGTTGAGGCTTTAATGGAAATGGACGGCATGGTGACGGACATTGAAACAATACAATTATTTGATGAAAAGGAGGTTGACTATACGGATGGAGATGGTATAATTAAGTATGTCCAACAGGACTATGATTTTGAAGATAACTACTAATGGAGTTTGTATGAATAATAAATACATTGCTGAAGGTACAGTGGCCTTTCAATCACTGCGTGAGCATGACGTTTGGCAGGGACAGTCTACGGGCAAGTACACCTTGACCTTAGGCTTACCTGAGGACATTGCAGAGGTCTTACAGACCAACGGTGTCAAGCTGAAGGACTACGAAGGGACGGCACAACGTAAGTTTGTTAGCCAGTATGACGTACCAATCCTCAATGAAGACGGTTCGGCTTTTGAAGGTGACGTTACGCGAGGCTCTCATGTACGCATTGTGTACAGCTTTGGCAAGCCTCACCCTGTACATGGTACGTCAACCTATCTTGACCGAGTAAAGGTCTTAAAACTAGCGGATTTTGAGGGTGGTTCAACCCCCGACGAATTCTAAGGAGTAGCTTCTCATGTCCGACAGTAAGTTTACTAGACATGAGGAGTGTCCAAAGTGCAGTAGCAGGAACAATCTAGCCAGATATTCAGACGGTCATGCTTATTGTTTTAGCACCGACTGTGGTTACTTTGAACCTGCCACTGACACTGCGGTACAACCTTCCTCATTTACTAATGGAACCTATAAACAGGTAATGGTAACGGAAATGACAGGAATTATAGCAGCAATACCAGATAGAAGACTGTCTAAAGACACATGCCAGAAGTACGGTGTGCGTGTAGAGTACGACCAGAAGGGTGAGATAGCAAAGCATCATTACCCCTTCAAAGACGCTAACACAAACGAGGTTGTATGCACCAAAGTTCGCATAGTGAAGGACAAACAGTTCCTCATTAACGGTAGCTACGGCAGCAATATGGGATTGTTTGGTCAGGACACTTGCAGAGGTAGAGGCAAGTACATAACGATCACTGAAGGTGAGCTGGACTGCTTGTCAGTGTCCGAGATGTTTGACAGGAAGTGGGACGTAGTGTCCCTACGGACTGGTGCAGCCTCAGCATCCAAAGAGATCAAAGAGCAACTAGAGTTTCTTGAGGGTTACGAGAATGTCGTGCTGTGCTTTGATAACGATAAAGCTGGTGAGATAGCCACAGAGAGCATTAAGGCGCTGTTCAGTCCCAACAAGCTGAAGATCTGTAAGCTACCCATGAAAGACCCCAGCGAAATGCTTGTGGCTAACAAGATCCGAGACTTCACTGCGGCATGGTGGGACTCTAAAGTACACAGACCGGACGGGATTGTGGCAGGATCTGAGACTTGGGATCATCTCATTAACTCACGTAAGGTTAAGTCCATACCGTACCCGTGGTCAGGTCTTAACGAGCTTGTAAAAGGTGTCAGACCTTTTGAGCTTGTCACCATCACCTCAGGCAGCGGCATGGGTAAGTCTCAGCTTGTCAAGGAGATTGAATACTTCTTGTTCAACGCCACTGAGGACAACATAGGCATCCTAGCCCTTGAGGAGTCCTTGTCCCGCACTACGCTAGGGCTTATGTCAATGGCAGCTAACAAGCCATTACACTTAGACGAAGACGCAGACACGGCCAGCTTCAAGCCTTACTGGGACAGCACGTTAGGGTCTAACAGATTCTTCATGCTGGATCACTGGGGGTCTACGGGTGAGGACACATTGATGTCACAGATCCGATACTTAGCTAAAGCTATGGACTGCAAGTGGATCATTTTAGACCATTTATCCATCGTAGTGAGCAGTCAGGAAGGCGGTGACGAGCGTAAGAACATAGACGCAATCATGACAAAACTCAGGACTTTGGTTCAGGAGTTAGGCGTGGGTCTGTTCTTAGTCAGTCACCTAAAACGCAGCAGCGGTCAGGCTCATGAGGACGGTGGTAAGATCTCATTGTCTGAACTCAGAGGGTCACAGGCTATCGCTCAGTTGTCGGACATTGTACTGGGTCTTGAGAGGGATCAGCAGAATGATGACGAAGAGGTACGCAACACTACCACACTCAGGGTGCTCAAGAATCGCTACACAGGTCTCACCGGCCCAGCGTGTTACTTGAAGTACGACAAAGTGACTGGTCGCATGTTGGAGACAAACAAACCAGCGGAGGTTATAAACGGTGATTTCTAGTTACGATGACATTATAGAGCGGGTAGTGACAACACCCATCATGACTAAGGCGCATGAGAAGTCAATGGAGATGGGAACCCTTAGGAACTCAGTAACGAACGGTGCTGGTAATCTTGTAGGGTTTGTCGGTGAAGGTTTAGTGCATGACTATTTGCAGGAGCAAGGTCAAATGTGCGGTTGGACTAACACGTATGACTATGATATAATATTAGAAGGAGATATAACGATTGACGTAAAGTCAAAGCGTACAGGGTTTCCACCCAAGCTTGACTATGAATGTTCAATCGCTGCTTTAAATACTAAACAGAAGTGTGACCTATACGTATTCACTAGGGTACGTAACGACATGACTGTAGGATGGATCTTAGGTTTCTTGCCAAAGGCTGAATACTTTGACAAAGCAACCTTTATGGAGAAGGGAACTGTTGACTCTTCTAATGGATGGAAGGTAAAATCGGACTGTTACAACGTACCGATTAATGAGCTGAGACCAATACATGAACTTATTAAACAAAACGCTGATACTTGACATTGAGACTGACGGTCTTGACCCTACTAAGATCTGGTGCTGTGCTACCAATCTGTTTGACACTGTGTACGATGCTGAGACATTCAAGGCACAGTTAGCAGAGCTGGACGTACAGAGGATTGTAGCCCACAACGGCATAGGCTTTGACTATCCAGTTATGTCTAAACTGTGGGGTATTGACTGGTCTGGCTACGAGCTTATGGATTCGTTAGTCTTATCCAGACTTGCTAACCCTCCCAGAGAAGCTGGTCACAGTCTACGACAGTGGGGTGCTCGTTTAGGCTTCCCCAAAGGCGACCATGAGGATTGGTCACAGTTAAGCCGCGAGATGATAAAGTACTGTGAGCAGGACGTAGCGGTCACTGTGCGTGTTCTGGAGTGCCTACAGGACGAGCTGGCAGAGTTTAGCGAACAATCCATTAAACTTGAGCATGACGTTCAAACAATAATTCAAAAGCAGATCAAGACTGGTTGGCTAATAGACCAGAAACACACTAACGATTTGATAGCTTTATTGAAGGAGAAGAAGTATGAGCTTGAAGAAACTGTTCAGAAAACTTTTATCCCATTGCCTGTTTTTATTAAAGAAGTTACTCCAAAGATTAAGAAGGACGGTACGCTCTCTGCGGTTGGCCTAAAGTTTCTGGGGGATCAGTCTGAGAATGTGGCTGGCTGGTTTTCTCGCGTGGACTATCCCCCTTTTAACTTAGGATCAAGACAGCAGATAAGTAGACACCTACAGGGGTTTGGCTGGAAGCCTACGTTTTTTACTGACAAGGGACATGCCATCATGGATGAAACAGTGCTGGGTACTGTTAAGGACATACCTGAGGCTGCTTTGATTGCTGAGTATCTTATGATTCAGAAGCGCATAGCACAGGTTCAGAGCTGGATGGACGCTATTAAGGATGACGGCAGGGTTCACGGTTACATAAACACCAACGGCGCTGTAACGGGCCGTATGACGCACTCAAGCCCCAACATGGCTCAAGTACCTGCAATGTACTCAGCCTATGGGAATGAGTGTAGATCCTGCTGGACTTGCCCAGAGGGTTACAGCATTGTAGGTTGTGACGCTAGTGGGTTAGAGTTAAGAATGTTGGCACACTATATGAAGGACGAGGACTATACTAATGAAATTATCAACGGAGATATCCACACGGCAAATCAACGACTTGCTGGACTTGAATCAAGAAATCAAGCAAAGACTTTCATCTATGCCTTACTGTACGGAGCAGGAGATGAAAAGCTTGGGTCTGTGGCTGGAGGAGGTAGAGCGACTGGCAAGAAACTTAGAGAATCTTTCCTACATAATCTGCCATCATTCGCAGATCTTAAGGAGAGAGTATCAGGAGCAGCTTCGCGTGGATACCTCGTCGGGCTTGACGGTAGAAAGCTCCAAGTCAGATCAGAACACGCAGCCCTAAACACCTTACTACAGTCAGCAGGTTCTTTAGTAATGAAAAAAGCTTTGACACTTCTGGATGACTATGGTAAAATATGGGGTATAGACTATAAGTTTGTGGGTAATATTCATGATGAGATACAAGCTGAAGTTATTAACGAACGAACAGAAACCTTTGGTAGACTAGCCGTATCCTGTATACAGGCAGCGGGTCTTGAATGGAAACTCAACTGTCCTCTTGACGGGGAATATAAGGTAGGATTGACATGGGCGCAGACACACTAATAGAAGACATCTATGGCTTGGTGTCTACCAAAGAAGTACCAAAGTTGGTAGACATAGACAAAGAGATAGAGACTTTTGGAGAAGCAATTAAAGAACTCATGAGGGCTGAGTTTAAATCGGAAGATAGACCTAAAGATACGAGGAGGTTGCGCTTGTCAAGTATAGGCAGGACTGACAAGTATCTTTGGAATCAGTATCACAATACCGAAGGTGAGGAATTGCAGCCTCACACCCTAGTAAAGTTCCTGTACGGGCATGTCATTGAGGAGTTAGTCTTATTCCTAACTAGAGCCTCTGGGCATGAAGTCACCTGTGAACAGAAAAGGTGTGAGGTTGAGGGTGTCAAGGGCAGCATGGACTGTCGTATTGACGGTGTTGTTACGGACGTTAAGTCAGCCAGTGCCTTTGCCTTTAAGAAGTTTCAAGATAAAACTTTACCCTTAAATGATTCCTTTGGATACGTGGATCAGCTTAAAGCTTATGCTCATTCCGAAGGTGAACGGAAGATTGCTTGGCTGGCCATGGACAAAGCCAATGGTCACTTAACCTTCTGTGAACATGATCTTGACGATGAGTCTGACCCTATGCACGAACACTTGAAAGGTGACATTGCAGCAAGGATTAAGCACGTTAAGAAAATGGTCAAAGGCCCAGAGCCTAAGGAGTTCTGCTATGAAGACGTACCAGACGGTAAGTCAGGGAACCGTAAGCTCGCCATTGGTTGTTCTTACTGTCAGTTTAAAGATCACTGCTACCCTAACTTACGTACTTTTGCTTACTCTTACGGGCCAAAGTATTTAACAAAGGTAGTTAAACAACCATACGTGTCAGAGGTTCCAGATGGTTTCTAAGAATTATGGAAGGTACAGATCAGGTCTTGAGAAAAAGTTTGCTGAAGCCCTTCCCCGTAAGTTTATGGCTTATGAGCCTTTTGATATGCCCTACACGGTACATAGACATTACAAGCCTGACTTTGTGTACAAGGACTGGATGATAGTAGAATGTAAGGGATTCTTTAGGGAAGGAGACACACTTAAATATAAATCAATTAGGGATTGTCTGTCTGAAGATCAAGAGCTGGTCTTTGTATTGTCAGACCCCAACAAGAAAGTAAGGAAGGGTGCTAAGATGACAATGGGACAGTGGTGTGATAAGGAAGGCTTAAAGCATTTTACACTAGCAACGACACAAGAGTTGATTGACTATGCCAATGCTAATTGATGAGTTAAGAGAACGAATCCTTCAGGAGTACGATGCAGACTTATTGTGTGAAGTCTTGGACATAACTGCTGAAGATCTTTTAGATGCCTTTGAGCATAGATTTATAGACAAGCAGGAGCTATTTAGAGAGTTGGAGGATTTGTATGTCGAAGATTAATGATGTTATGCAGCTCAGGGCTGACCCTACACCTGAGGAGTGGAACGATGTTGTAAACAAACCTCCACATTACAATCAGGGTGGTATGGAAGCCATAGACTACATTAAACAGCAATTAGGTGAAGGAATTGTTGACTACTGTGAAGGCAATGTGCTAAAGTATTTACATCGCTGGCGCTACAAGAACGGGCTACAGGACTTGCAGAAGGCTCAGTGGTACTTAAACAAGATGGTCAAAGAACAGTCGGAGCTAGAATGAAAGTAATTGAAGGAAACTTTGGTGAGAAGGCCAACGAAGACAAGATAACAGTACCTCTGGTATTCAATGCAATTACTGAGAAGGAAGACCTAACAAACTATGAAGATGCTTTCTGTGTTGTCAAGTCGGAGGAGTTTATTGTGGTGTCTACCAATATGGACACTCTTGACTTATACTTCTTACTGGATCAATTAAAACTATCACTATTAACTGGAGGGGACTACGAACTCTAATGGATCAATATCAACAATACATACATAAATCACGATACGCACGTTACATGGACGATGAACAACGTAGAGAGGAGTGGGAAGAGACCATTAATCGTTACGTTAGTTTCTTCACGGAGCGTAACCAGATAGACGACATTATGGCTGAAGAGCTGTACAACGCCATCTTTGAGCAGAAGGTAATGCCTTCCATGCGCTGTATGATGACCGCAGGGGCGGCTTTAAAGCGGGACAATGTTGCAGCCTTTAACTGCTCCTACCTTCCCATAGACAGCCCTAGATCCTTTGACGAGCTTATGTACATTCTTATGTGCGGTACGGGCGTCGGGTTCAGCGTTGAGCGGGACTACGTTAATCAGCTCCCTGTGGTTGCTGACAGCTTCCATGACACAAAGACAACCGTTGTGGTGTCCGACAGTAAGGTAGGCTGGGCAAGCGCCTTCAGAGAGCTTATAAGCCTCCTGTACGCTGGTAAGGTTCCTAAGTGTGACTTGACTAAGGTTAGGTTGGCAGGGGCTAGACTCAAGACCTTTGGCGGTAGAGCCAGTGGGCCACAACCTTTGGCTGACTTGTTTAACTTCTCAGTGGACTTGTTCAAAGGTGCAGCAGGGCGCAAGCTAACGTCCCTTGAGTGCCATGACTTAGTGTGTAAGATTGCAGACATTGTAGTTGTTGGCGGTGTCCGTAGGTCTGCCCTAATCTCTTTGAGCAATGTTACTGACAATCGTATGGCTAACGCTAAGAACGGTGAGTGGTACATTAGCAACGGTCAGCGAGCCTTAGCAAACAACAGTGCTGTGTACTCTGAGAAGCCTGACTTTGACACTTACTCATCCGAGATGAAGCGCCTGTACGACTCTAAGTCTGGGGAGCGTGGGATCTTCAGCCGCATTGCAGCACAGAAGGTAGCAGCACGCAACGAGCGCAGGGATGCGACACCTAAGTTTGGAACTAACCCATGCTCTGAGATCATTCTACGCCCCTATCAGTTCTGTAATCTCTCTGAGGTGATTGTACGCCCAGACGATACCTTGCAGTCACTCAAGGAGAAGGTGCGCCTAGCGACCATCTTAGGGACTCTACAGGCTACCCTTACGGACTTCCGATACCTACGGAACATCTGGAAGCGTAACACAGAGGAAGAGGCGCTTCTGGGTGTCTCAATGACGGGCATCATGGACTGTAAGCTGACCAACGGGTCTACAGGTGAGGAGGCTTTGGGTAAGCTTCTGGACAACCTGAGGACTGTATCGGTAGAGACTAACCGACAATGGGCCGCAGCTCTGGGTATCAACCAGTCAGTAGCCATTACGTGCGTCAAGCCCTCCGGTACTGTCTCACAGTTGACCGACAGCGCCAGCGGTATTCACCCACGCTTTAGCGACTACTACGTTCGTACTGTTAGAGCTGACAAGAAAGACCCTCTGGCTACCGCCATGATTGAAGCTGGGTTCCCTTATGAAGAGGACGTAATGAATAACTCTAACTGGGTATTCTCGTTCCCTCAGAAGGCTCCTGAGAAGGCTGTGACTGTGGAAAGCATGGGCGCTATGGAGCAGCTCAGGCTCTGGAAGACCTATCAAGACCACTGGTGTGAGCACAAGCCCTCTATGACTTGCTACTACAACGATGATAACTTCTACGCTGTCTGTCAGTGGATCTGGGAGAACTTTGATTCCGTCAGTGGTATTAGCTTTCTACCTGAAGCAGAGCATGTGTACAAGCAAGCTCCGTACCAGAAGATAGACAAGAAGACGTACCAGAAGTTAAGCAAGGAGATGCCCAAGCAGTTTGAATGGGACATTGAAGAGAAGGAAGACAATACCGAAGGGGCGCAAACCTTAGCTTGTGTAGCTGGAGTCTGCGAGATATAAACTTAGGGGGCGCAATGCCCCCTTTTGTTTATTGTGCTTTTCTTTTTTCTACAGCAGCAATTAAAGACTTATAAACTTTAGGGTTTAATCTTTGTAACTCATATAGTTTTCCAGACTTAGAAAGGTTTTGATATGCTTTTATTTTTCTTTGGTCTGTTTGGGACATAAGAATATCCATCTGCGTATAAGTGCCTTCTTCAGCACCCATAGCTCCAGAATCTCCAACACCCGCTAACCTGCTTATTGTCTTTTCTACTGGTTTTTTACCCATCAGATTAGCTAAAGATTGTTGCAAACCTGTCTGACCTACTAAAGCTCTTTGTGCTGATTGAGTGCCTAATCCAGAAGCTACAACAGATCCTGTTAGTGGTGCTGTAACACCCCCCCACAAACCTAAAGCAGACGTATAGAAAATCTTTATAAGCGCAGAATCTTCAGAAGATTTTTTAAGAGAATCAAGTTCTTCTGTGAAACTTTTTAATTCTGCAAGCCTTTGGTTGGTTGAAGCAAGTTCTGTTTCTATTTCAGCAGTACGCTCGGCATTATAAACTTTAGTTTTTTGTTGTTTTTCTAAATCTTTTATTCTATCTTCTAAGTCTTTCTTAGTGGAAAGGTTGTTTTTCTTACTGTTTCTTTCCATGTTTCTAATGGCTTCTTCTGAAAGCTCACTAATAGTCTCGTCTTGTTTAATGTTTAAATCTCTTAACTCTTCAGCTTCTCTTTGAAAGACTCCTCTTTTTTCTTGAGCATCTTTTGAAAAAAGCTTTTTAAGTGTACCTAAATAGTCATCAGCAGTAAATGCTCCACTTTTCTTAGTGGATTGAAGAACGCTTTCCCTTAAAGCTAAGTTTGTTTTCCAGCGTTGCTTTTCAGCCTTAAAAGCTTCAAAGGCAGTCCCCGACAATTGCGATTCAATCCTGTCGTTAAGAACATCTATTAGTCTTTTTATTTGATAACCTTGAGCAGCACCAGCACCTTGATCTGGATACATGTTACCAATTCTTCCTAATTCTGAACGCATACTTGAAAGCTCTTCACCAGAAATCCAACCATTTCTGTTTGTTTTTCTTTCTAAAAAAGAAGCAATAAAAGTAGCAACGTCTTCCCCTCCGTTGAGCTTAGGACTTAAAGCAGAAAGCTCAGTATTAACAAGATCCTCTAACTCTTTACTGATCTGTTCTTTATTAATCCTAAAGCTTCTATTTTTTAACATTCCAAATACAGAATCTGCGCTCCAAGCCTCGTTAATTAAACGCTGTCTAATTTGAGGGTCTGCTGCGTTTTTAATTTCTTCTACTATTTCTTTGGGAGCGTTTACAGGAATAGAATCTATAGCTAAATTAACTCTAAAAGCGGCGTTTGCAAGGTTTATTGCGGAATCGCTTTCCTTAGCAGCATCGGTTTTTATTTTTAATTTAGCATCGGATAGATTAAAAGACTCTTCTAAGTCTTCAGCTTTAGCTTCAGCTTTTAACTGAGAAACTTTCTGTTCCACAACAGTGCTATTTTTAGCTTGTGATAGTTTAGCTTTTGCTACGTTAATCGCTTGTTCTGTTTTTACACCTTCTTTAGCAAGTTCTTGGTCTGCTCTTACACTAACCTGTTTAGCTTGGCTTTCTAAAAGACTATCACTTCCAAAGGCTTTATTTAAAACTTTATTGTACATCCAACCTAAAGTTTTTTCATAAGTTCCTGCTGCTCTTTCTTTTAAAGCTATTGAAAGAGGAATAAAATCTTCTTTTTGACCTATTTGTTGTGCAATCCTGTTTTTAGAAACTCCATTAAGAACATAGTTTAAACCCGTCATCATTGGAAGACCAAAAGCTACGCCCATCCCAGCGCCCGTAACCCCTGCTTCAACTAAATCAGAACCTTGCTCTGCATAACCTATCCCAGCTAAACCGCCTTCAGCGGCTAACAAAGGAGCATAAGGCGCTGCTTGTTTACCTGCTTGTAATAAACCACCCGCTACTGTAGGAGTAGCAGCTATTGAAGCTTCTAATGCTGTTGCAGGAGCTGGTGTTAAAGCAGCTCTTTGTAAAGCACTTTGTAACCCTCTTTGCTGGATAGCCTGTACAGCGGGTTGAACAGCCCTTGTAGATGATAAGGCTTTTCCAGCCGATTGTAACCCTTTAAAAGCAGCGGTTCCAGAGCCTACCGCCCCTAATACATTTAAACCCAAAGCTAAACCAAAGTTATCATCAGCCCATTTAGCTTGCTGAGTTTCTAACTCTTTTATCATCTCCCGCCTAACTTCCAAATAAGATTTATCTTCTACAAGTTCTGGCTGTAAAAGCTGAACCATTCCAGCAGAAATGCTTGCCCCTATCTCATCACTAAAACCATAGAAAAATCCATCAAGAATAGCTCTTGAAGCCATCATTGGGTCTTCTAACCAGTTTTCTTTAGAAGAAGCTTCTTCATTCAGTTCAGACAACAAAATAGGGTCTGTAACAGACTTAGCAGAAAACTGTCTTTCTATGGAGGGAGTGTTTTTTTCAGACTCATAAAGCCCACTAAGTTCTTCTAACAACGCGGGATCTGTAACTTTATCCATTATATTTTACCTTTAAAGATTTAAACTTAAAAATCAAACCAGTCTTTACCACCATCTATAGTTACATATCTTTTACCATCGCTTGCTACTTTTATATAATTTTTATATTGCGAGTCTTCCCAGTTAATGTCTGGCATTTCGCCTGCACTTAATTTTAAAACATTATTATAGTGCCTTTTAATGTCTTCTAAAGTATTAGGAAGGTCTACTAAGTTAGCAGAGTTTAGTGTTGCAATTTTACTTTGCAAGGCTTGAAGTTCTATATTAGAAACAGCCCCTAAACCTGTTGACCCTCTAGAAGATGCAGCCTTTAGTTCTTTAATTGTGTCCAAACCTAAACCAGATTTAATAGATTCAACAGTATCTTTTAAAGTAATATACTCTGGAAAAGTAGCAGCTACAAAAGTAGAGTCAGGGTCTTGAGCAAGATTAACCATCATTCTATCAATAAAACCGATGTCCCCTTTAGACTTTATAATGTCCTTTGCTTTTTGTATTTTAAGTAGTTGATTATCTCTTTCAACCATAAAAGAAAGTTGAGCCTGTGAGGCCACACTGGCTGCTTGTATTTGTTCAGCTTCAGATCTAGTATCAGTTCTCCACAGTTCAGCACCTGTCTCTTCATTAAGACCTATAAACCCACTTCCTGAGGGTTTAATAGTTACTTTAGGTGTTGCTCCTTTAGGTCTTCCAGTAACACCTAAAGTTTTAATGTCTTCTCCTGTCTCTTTATTAACAAGCCATCTTTCCGTAATACCGTCAGGCTTTACACGATCTACTGTTAAAGTTTCTACACCCTTAGGTGCAACAGCTTTAATTTCTTCTTCTTGTAACTTTGCTACTTGTCCTTGTAAAGCATAAGCATCGGATCCCCTTACAGCTGCTAATCTTAATAAATTACCAGCTTGTTTAGCTATCTGAGGAGTTGTAGACCCTTGTAAGTCTGAAAGCTGATCCATTACAACCTGTGCAGAAGTACTTTTAATCTGTAAGTCAGCTTGTTGTTGAGCCGCTTTTTCTACCCTAGCTTGCTCAATAGACCTAAGCTGTCTAATCTTATCAACAGCCTCCATCTGAGCCTGAGGTCTAAGCGTAGGAAGTTGAGCTTCCAACATAGCAATCATACGACCCTCAGGAGACTCAAACTGTCCCTTACTAGCTTCAGTCATTGCCGCCCCAGCACGTTCCTCACCCGTCTGCATAGAGCTTGAATCAAAACCTACATTGCCAAACAAGTTACCCAGACTACGGGCTAGAGGGTCTGTGGTTCC
>ENA-ORDA01000559-ORDA01000559.1-marine-metagenome-genome-assembly--contig:-NODE-559-length-36466-cov-3.695128_pt1 | contig 36466 bp, 35 predicted proteins | sample MGYA00237778_ERZ508506 | MGnify/ENA primary metagenome ERZ508506 (study PRJEB26177, sample SAMN06267891) | marine metagenome | isolation source: Monterey Bay, California, USA | place: Pacific... | reverse complement strand
GAGAATGGCACAAAATACATTTATTTTTTTTTCTTTTAAAAAGGTGATAATTTCTGAAGTGCTTCCAGTGGCAAGCGTATTAGTAAAAAGACATCCAACGCTAGATCTAATAATGTTTGGATTGTATAAGTCTGTTTTAGGATTTGCAATAATTACAGCATCAACATTTGCAGCGTCAGCCGTCCTTAAAAAGGCTCCTATATTACCTGGTTTTTCTGGAGCTTCAGCAACAAGCACTAACAAATCTTTTTTTTGTAGATTTAAATTAATCAGGCTCAAATCTTTAGTTTCAGATATAGCTATAATACCCTCTGTAGAACTTCTGTAGGCAATTTTTTTATAAACCTCAGCACTAATTTCTATTAAATTAATGGTCGGTTCTCCAAAATGATTTAAGACTTCTTCTTTTGATGTAATAACTGAACTGAAAAGAATAGTTTCTATTAGATAACCTCCCTTTAATGCTAATTCAATTTCTCGTTTTCCTTCAATAACAAAGGCACCTGTTTTTTTACGTTCCTTAGATTTTTCCTGCAATAAAATAATTTTTTTTATTAGCGGATTTTGAGTGCTTGAAATATTTTTTAGCATAGGACAAATATAAGTTTTTGCTAAACAATCAGTTATTTATTACTGTACTTATTGGTGTAGCGTTTCCAAAGTTCTGTTTGGTGTGTTTCAAGAGAAATTTCTCTTCCATCAATAAAAGCTTTAATTAATTGATTGGACATCATATCCAATGCATCTCCTTCACTTATAAAGAGCGTAGCACTTTTTCCTACTTCTAAGGTTCCATAAGAATTGTCAATTCCTAAGATTTTTGCTGGATTTTCAGTAATTAACTGCAATGCTTTTTCTTTATCCATTCCTTGACCAACAACTTGACCAGCATAAAAAGGTAAGTTTCTTGTATTCATCCTAGACATTTGTCCACTAGATTGTAAAGCTACTAATACCCCTTCTTCCACTAATAGTTTTGCTAATTTATAAGGTAGGTCATAATCATCATCATCACCTTCTGGTGTGGTATGCACTCGTTGAATTAAAACAGGAACATGATGCTGTTTTAGATAATCTGTGATTTTATAAGCTTCATAAGCACCAACTAAAACTAAATTATCTATTCCATTATTTTTAAGTATAGAAACAGCGTCAATCATTTCTTTTTCACCGTTAGCATGAATAAACATTTTTTGCTCACCTCTAAAAAGTCCTTGCATCGCTTTATAGGATTCATTAATTGTTTCAGGAGTTGATTTTCCATAGGTTTTACTGTTTACAATAAAACTTGTAATACTTTCAAGTTCTTCTTGATATTTTTTATTTGGTTTTTCAGCACTAGACTCTCCTAACCACCATCTTCCTTGTACATAACTTTCTGGCCAGTTCAAGTGTATGCCATCGTCCGTCTTTATTGCAGCATCTTCCCAATTCCAAGCATCAAGTTGTACAATAGATGAAGTTCCAGAAATTATTCCTCCTCTGGGCGTAGTTTGCGCAATTAAAACCCCGTTAGGCCTTAACGATTCAACAACCCTACTTTCTGCATTGTATGCTATTAATGATCTTATATTTGGAATAAATTGGCCTAATTCATCTAGATCTCTTGAGGGCCTAACGGCATCTATTTCTACGAGGCCTAAGGTAGTATTTGGAGCTATAAAACCGGGATAAACATGTTTTTCGCTAGCATCAATAATAGTTCCTCTTAAAGCTATTTTAGAAGTAGTTGCATCAGCTACTGCTACTAACTTTCCATTTTCAAAAGTGATGATACTGTTTTGAATAATTTCACCATTTCCAATATGGGCAGTTGCTCCAGTTATAGTAAACACTTCTTTTTGTAAAGGAGCTGGTGTTTGCTGTGAATAAACAATAAAACCAAAGCTCATAATTAGTATCGGTAGTATATTTTTTAATGTTTTCATAATTTCTTTGATTAGGTTATAAGCTTTCACAAGTAAACTGTTTTTTCTGTTTTTTTACAGGTATTTTCTTTTTTACACCTTTACTTTTATCATCCCTCATTAACTTTATAAGCTTGTTTTTCTCTTTTTTAATTGCGGCACGTTGTAATTTATCTTTTTCAATATCAAAATAAACGGCTCCTTCAATTAATGTTTTTTCAGCGATGGCATACACCGACAATGGGTGATCACTCCATAAAACTAAATCTGCATCTTTTCCAACTTTTATGCTACCCACTTTATCATCTAAATGTAAAAGTTTAGCGGGATTGAGGGTTACCATTTTCCATGCTTCTTCCTCAGACATTCCTCCGTATTTTATTGACTTAGCCGCTTCTTGATTTAACCTTCTTGACATTTCTGCGTCATCACTGTTAATAGCCACGGTGACCCCTGCAGCTGCCATAATGGATGCGTTGTAAGGAATCGCATCTTTTACTTCGTATTTATATGCCCACCAATCGCTAAATGTTGAACCTCCGACACCGTGTTCTCTCATTTTGTCTGCAACTTTATAGCCTTCTAGTATATGCGTAAATGTGTTAATTTTAAAATTAAAACGCTCTGCGACCTTCATTAACATATTAATCTCACTTTGTACATATGAGTGACAAGAAATAAAACGTTCTTTATTTAATATTTCGACTAAAACCTCCATTTCGAGGTCGTAACGATAGGGCTTTCCACTTAATTTTTTTACTTCGTATTCTTTTGCTCTGGTAAAGTAATTAACATACAATTGTTCTACACCCATTCTCGTTTGTGGAAAACGACTATAACTTTGCCAATTGGATTGTTTTACGTTTTCCCCTAAAGCAAATTTTATAAATTTTGGAGCATCTTTATATAACAGACCTTTTGCATCTGCACCCCAACGAGGTTTAATAATGGCAGAACGACCTCCAATAGGATTGGCAGAGCCATGTAAAATTTGAATAGCGGTAACCCCACCCGCTAAATTTCTATAAATATTAATATCTTCAGGATCTAACACATCTTCTATAGTAACTTCAGCAGAAGAATTTTGCCCACCTTCATTAATACTAGTTGCAGCAATGTGTGAGTGTTCGTCAATAATTCCACTAGTTAAATGCTTCCCTGTGGCATCTATAGTCAATAAATTTCCTGAAGCTAAGTTTTTTCCAATCTTTTCAATTTTCCCATTTTTTACCAATACATCAGTTTCAGTTAATATTCCAACTTCTTCGTTGGTCCAAACAGTTGCGTTTTTAAATAAAATAGTTTGTTTTTGGGGTCTTTCTAAATAACCATAGCCAACATTTGGATAGGTTAGAGGTACTACTTCAACGTGACTATTTTTCTCTTCTTTTTGCTTCTCTTTTTTCTCTTCTTTTTTCTCTTCTTTTTTTAATGCGGTGAAGTTGGTTTGTGTACCATCCGGTAAAATTAATATACCTGAGAAATTAGAATGATTTTTTTCTATTAAAGCTGTGGAATTATAAACATCCTTTGTTTCTTTATCAGTAATCGAAATTGTAACCCAATCATCTTTATACGACAATTTTGAGTCATATGTTAAGGTGTCAACTTTAACTGTAGCCTTTAATTTATTAATATTCCCAGCTATAGAAATATCGAATTTTTTTTCATCGGTAGTCAGGGTATAAGTTCCTCTAATATCTTTTTTATTTAATGAATTGATACTGTTTTTGGTCCCTTGTACCCAATTTTCATACAGAATTGTTTTTTCATCAAATAACTCTCCAGACATGATTAAAAAATTTGCATATCGACCTTTTTTTAAGGTCCCTACCTTATCACTCTGTCCTAGCATCGCTGCAGGAATAACCGTTAAAGCTTCTAATGCTTTGGTTTTGTCAAAGCCGTATTTAATAGCTTTTTTTAGGTTTTTATCAAACTCAGAAACTTTTTTAAGTTTAAAAGTGGTCAATGCAAATTCAATATTGTTTTTTGATAAGACTTTGAGGTTTGTAGGAGCTTGATTCCAATCGCGCATTTCTGCAATGGTCAAATATTTAATAGCATAGGGATCGCTAACGTCATAAGGCTCAGGAAAATTAATTGGAATAATATATTTAGATTGAGTAGCTTTTATACTCTCAATTGCTTCGTATTCGTCACCAGCACCAATAATAGTATAATTCAAATCGAATAAATCACTGATATCATCTGCATTGATGTTTTTTCTTTTATCACCACTTTCAATAAAAGAAGGTAACGATTTATTGGTATTTAAAGCTTCTAATGATAAGTCCTTATTTTTTGCATGACCATCGGCATACCATTTGGCATCATAATGCATTTGCTTTAATAAAGCAATGGCACCCATATGAGAAGAAGGGTAGGACTGTCTGCTTGCTTCTGATTTTTTAAAAGAAAAGTATTGACCAGAACTATCATTAATAATTCTTTCTGAATTATTCAACCTATCACTAAGTGTTACCAAAATCCCCGTTCCCCTGGCGATACCATCCATAATATGGGTGTTTATAACTCCAAACCCTGCTTTTCTGAGTTCATCGGCTTTTTTACGATCGTACTCAAACCTATCAATTGCTCGATTTTCTGGCATCACATGATCATTCCAATAAAAACCTTCTCTTTTAGATTCGTATTGAGGTCCGTTCTCCCATTTAACTTTTTTGGTTTTCGGGATTCCAAAACTAGAATATGGATCAATAAATGAAGGATAAATATAGTTCCCGTTAAGATCTATAACAATCGTATTGTCTGGGATTACAACAGATTTTCCACTTTCAACTACTTTTCCATTTTGAATTAATAAGGTTCCTTTTTTAATAACCTTGTTGGGAGAAATATAGAGGGTAGCGTTTGTAAATGCCGTGTAGTTATTATTCTCTTGTTTTAATCCAGAGTTTGTAGGAAAATAATCTTGAGCTATTGATGTTGCAACACTAATTAAAAGTAGGCAGGTAAATAATGTTTTTTTCATGGGTGAGTTATTATCAGTAAAATTTAAAAATACGGATACTGTTTTATTTAAAATAATTAATTAAAATTTTAACACAAAAATATTAAAAGGGTTCTTCTTCATAATAGTTTACAATTAAGCCGACCATATAATTATAACTTTTTATTCCATTAGTTTGATTATTCGCTTTTAAAAAACGATCCCATACTGTTTTTGAAATAGTTTCAAAAGGATTTTCATAACTTTTCCAAAAATCTTGCATTTCTTGATAGCTTTTCAAAATTCCAGGATGAACGGTAGGTAACATCTTTTTATACCTATCTAAATCTCTTCTAGCAATTTCGTTTAAACAATAGCGGAGTGCAAAAATATACCCGGTGTAATTTATAAAAAGGTCATCATTATTGATGGTCGCTAAAACTGCGATAAAATTTGCTTCATTTTCAGCAGCATAACCCAATTGATGGGCTTGCTCATGACAACTAACTACCGGAAACCCGTAGTGCTTAATTAAATCGTTAACCTGTGCCTCACCAGTAAGCGGATTGTAATAACCACTGTAGCCCATGTAGGTAAGAAGTAGACTCCAACTACTTTTTTTAATACTGGATTTTTGATAGTCAAGATTGGGGTGTTTTTTTTGAATTTTCTGATACCCGTTGATCGATTTGTCAAATAGTTGCTGATTGTTGTATGGAGCTTGAACTTTAGCTGAATCTTGAAAACCCAAAGCAAGATGTACTTCATTCGATTTTTTTATGAGTCGCTCAGTCGTATTAATAAGTTGCTCTAAATTGTATGTTTTTTTTATTAACAAGGATTCGTGCAATGGAATTCTGTAATAATTGAATCCCCATATTAAATTAAAGAACAAATAAATTAGGGATAAGCTTGAAAATACATCTAAAAAAAAAGACTTAGGATCGCGTCGAACTTTTATCAAGTTTTTAAAGAGCCATCGAACGATCAGCATAATGAAAATGAGGTAAAAAACATCTCCAACAGAAAAAGGAATCCAACCAAAGGTGAATCTTAAGGTTTCAGAAATTAGTGGAAAAATTCCGGTACTGTAATAGACTTCAACAAATTCTGGAAAATATTTTAATATCTGCAAAACAATTAGCTGAACTGGAATTAAGCTAATTAGAAGTAATTTTCCTTTGTTTTTCATATTTCAAACTCACAAATCAAAGCTACGCAATTTTTATTTCACTGTTTCTTCTATTATGATAGCACATTTAAAATCCATAAAAAAGACATAATCTAATTCGGTCTTACGCTTGAATGCTTCTGCATCAATAATATTTGAAAAAACATCAATATCCTTTGAAAAGCCGGTATCATCAAATTCTTTTAAAACAATAAATACTTTCATTCTATTACAAATTAATTAATTAGATAAAACAGATTGTAATAGTAATATTTTTTTTTATTTTTAAGACTGAATCCAAAAAATAAAAAATGAGTATTAAAATGATTGTTTTAGATATCTACGAAGCAGATGATTTTGGAGCTGCTGACAAGGTTGAGAGAATTGAAGGAACTTATAATGGTAAAGCTTACTTATAAAAGAATACTTAATATAGCTTTTGAAAGATTAAAAATATTATTTTTGTGAAGCAAATTAAATGAAACTGTGAGCAATACATTTAAACTACCAGAAATAATATTAAATAATCTAAAAAATGAATCTAATACTGATGAAAATATTTTTTGTGTATACAATTATGTGCAAGAACATATTAATAATGATGATGACTTAGAACAACTCTATTTAGCTATTATCGAATTTAAACCTAATGCGCATTTCGTAGGTCAATATGCTTGGGAACTATTTAAAAAAAATAGAACAGCAGTTGCAGTTTCTCTATTGAAAAATAAAGAAAAATACAGTGGTGATGATTTTGGCTGGGAAGTTTTTAAATCGTCAGAACAAGACATTTTGCTCAACAATAGTAATAAATTAGAAATGTCTGGAGATTTAAAGATAACTATTGAGGGAAGATTACACAGAATGCATTTAGGTGTTATTTCAGATGAAATCAAAAATGGGTTAGAAAAAACAATATCCTATCTAAACGGGTATGAAAACATAGAAGCTCTAATTGGGGAAATATGGTTTGGAAATCCAACTGAAATTTTTGAAAATATAAATGACAATGATTGGGAAGAAATAATAACTGAATTTCCAATTATCCAAAACATAAAAAATAGTTCTTGGGGAGATTTATGGGAAAACTTTGATATTTTCTATTCCCCCTGGATTATAGATAAGGACAATATCATAACCATTACATTGAATAATGAGCCCCTATTTAAAGATACATTTAATTCAATGATGAATCAATATACCACCAAATGTTACCGAAACAATAATGAAACATGCGAAAGTAAAATTGATTTAAACACATCTCTTGAGTATCCATATAATTGGGATGAAAGTTTTTTAAAAGATTTTAATGACAGTGAAGATTTTGCTGAAGACTTCCTATGGGATTATGATAATTGTATTTTTTCGACAATAATGGGATGGTTTTGTAATAGTGGAATTTATAATGAAAACTACAAAGAAAAAATAAAAGAAGTTCAGTATGGAACAAATAGGATAAGCATTACGGAATATGGAAAATACAAATTGGTTTCTGATAGGGTTGAAATTCAAAATTTCGATAAAGATAAATTAGTTTATTTTGGCGATTCAAATTTGGTTGAATTTGGACCCACTACTGATCAATATGTTTTAACAGAAATGTTTTATAATGAGTCTGGTATTTTCGAATCACTAAATTTTATTGCAGCTGACTTTATCCTAAAATCTGTCAATTGTGATTTGAATTGGCCAACAGATGAATAATTAAAGAGAATAAAAAAGTTTAAAATAAACAGCATGGAAGAAGAAAAGAAAACAAATAGTAAGAAGAGTTCAGAGATAGCATTCAAATCCGTTAAAATCGGTAATCAGGAATGGATGTCCGATAATTTAAATGTTGACCACTTCAGAAATGGAGACATTATCCCTGAGGTAAAATCTAAAGATGATTGGAAAGAAGCTGGAAAGAATGGGCAACCTGCTGGTGGTGAGAGAAGTAAGAGCGGAAAAGATAAATATATTAGTTTTGTAACCTCCTTTTGGTCTTCTACTGAACTAAAAGAAGAAGAAAAAACTAATATAGAATCTTGGTATAAAGACGATCCAATCGCGTGGTATTGGAAAATAGGATACTCAAGAGCAGCCATAAGCCGAGGAATTTTGAATCAGGGTCATGGAGTTAATGTCCGTTGTGAAAAGGATTAACTTTAATTACTCAAGCATATTTTAAAGGTAAAAAACAATTAAATAATACAAAGAATAAAACAAAACTACATTGCGAAAAACAACTTCTCATAAAAAAAACTAAGAAATACGATATATGAGTAATCCAATGAAACAAAAAATTGAAGAAATAGATAAGTTTTCACTTGGAGATGTCAAAATTAAATTTACTGTCTCGGAAGGTACCCTAACCGGTAGATGGAAGGAAGGTAAAGACGCTGGCCCAATGCGAGGTAATTGATTGGGAGAGCAAATTGGTTCTCAAACGCAACAAGCAGAAAAAGAAAAGGAATATCCAATGATGCAAAGGGACTGGGGGATAGCTGAATCTATAGCCGTTTTGATGCGACACATGCTCGTTTTTAAGCAAGTAAATTGTAATTTTGTTTTAAATTTTTAAATTGTCCAAGAATGAATGAATCGATAAGAAATTTAGAGCCAACAAGACTTTGGAATAATTTTGCAGATTTAAATGCAGTACCAAGAGCATCCAAAAAAGAAGAACAAGTCATTGAGTTTATAAAAAACTTTGGAAATCATTTAGGTTTAGAAACTTTTGAAGACGATGTTCGAAATGTAATTATCCGAAAACCTGCTACTCCAGGAATGGAGAATAGAAAAGGTATTGTATTGCAATCGCATCTCGATATGGTACATCAAAAAAATAACGATACCGTATTCGATTTTGCAACTCAAGGCATAGAAATGTTTGTGGATGGTGATTGGGTGAAAGCTAAAGGTACCACATTGGGTGCAGATAACGGATTAGGAGTGGCCACTATCATGGCTATTTTAGAAAGTAAAGAAATTGCTCACCCAGCTATCGATGCTTTATTTACTATTGATGAAGAAACCGGTATGACAGGTGCTATGGGGTTAAAAGGTGGTTTATTAAAAGGCGAAATACTTCTTAATTTAGACACTGAAGAGGACGATGAAATTGGTGTAGGTTGTGCAGGTGGAGTAGATGTTACAGCCTCTAAAAGTTACTCTCCAAAATCCACTCCAGAAAATGCGATTGCCTACCAAATAAGTGTTAAAGGTTTGCAAGGCGGACATAGTGGTATGGAGATACACCTTGGCCTAGCCAATGCAAATAAAATAATGAATCGTATTCTAATAGCAACCAATGATTGTTGTTCTATATCGTCCGTACTTGGAGGAAGTTTAAGAAATGCCATTCCTAGGGAAAGCAATGCTCAGGTTGTGATAGTCAATGAAACTAATTTTATAACTGCTTTTGAAAAAATTAAAGCTGATTTATTAGATGAATACCAGCCCATAGAATCAGAGATGACTATCAGTATTGAGAAACTCCACGAGCTACCAAAAACCATAATAAGTAACGAATGTCAACAATTATTTTTAAAAGCAGTATCCGGAGCACACAATGGTGTTTTTAGGATGAGCCCAGCCATAGCTGACTTGGTGGAGACTTCTAATAATATTGCAAAAATAATTTTAGAGAAGGGTCAAATTAAAATTGAATGTTTAACACGCTCCTCGGTTGAATCCTCAAAGGAACATATGGTAAATTCATTAAAATCAGTATTTGAATTAGCTGGTTTCAGCGTGGTCTTATCAGGAGATTATCCCGGTTGGGCTCCGAATATGGATTCTGCTATTCTAAAAGTATTAGACTCTTTATATGAAAAAATGAATGGTGAAAAAGCACATGTAGCAGCCTGTCATGCTGGCTTAGAATGCGGAATTTTAGGAACAAATTATCCGAAAATGGATATGATTTCTTTTGGACCAACCATCAAAGGAGCACATTCTCCAGATGAACGTGCTTGCATATCATCTACTCAAAAATTTTGGAGTTTCTTAAAAGAAATTCTAAAAGAAATTCCTCTAAAATAAGTGGTATTTATTTTTTAATGTCGATTAAAAAATAGTTTTCTAATTGCAATAAATATAAAAACAAGCACGGTATTAATCAGAAAAAAAGGAATAATAAAGGCCTTTAAACCCAATACTAGCATACCTGCAATTACGAGTAATTGAAATCCTAAGCCAAAAATAGACACGACCGTCATAAATAAATTTGGCCAACATTTGCTTTTTTCTGCTGAGGAATCTAATTGATATATAATTTTATCAAAAACTCCGTACAGTAGTTTATATAAACTAAATAAAATAGTGACATGTTTTTGCTTTTCACCAGCCAATGCTATTGGGGTACTATTTTCGAAAATTCGACTGGTTGTATCACCATTAAATTTATTTCTTAAGATGGTGTAATAGTAATTGTATAGTGTCCCTTGCAGTTGTAACCCAAAAAAAGCTAAAAAGCAAGCCCAATAATTAGCATTGGTAATATAAGCTATGGTTATAAAAAAGAGGGCGTTTAATATTATATCTGCTACGGAGTCGAGAAAGCGACCCGTATAGGAAGGTTTTTGTTTTACACGAGCTAACTCCCCATCTGCTGCGTCTAAAATTGATTTTAAAATTAAAAAAAAAGCAGCATACCAGTATAAGTTTTCTAGCATACAATAAATTGCTAAAAAACCAGCAATGATAAATCCAATAGTTACATGAATTGGCGTTAAAACCGTGTTTTTAAGATAATTTGCAATGATTTTGGCGATCGGACGTCCATAGTCTGAAAGATCAATAAATTTATGCTCTTTGGGTAATTTAGACATGAGTTCTTATAGAAACGCTGAGGTTAAGAGTACTTTATATAGCGCAGTAATATACGTTTTTAAATTATGGTTAAAATTAATTTAATTTTTTTTATCAAAAAAGACGTAAGCTAAAAAAAGCAACAAATAAACCAACAAATAAAACAGATAAAAGTTTCTAAATTTTATATAGGCTTGGTTTTTTGGATAAAGTGTTCCGAATAGACCTTTTATTTCTTTGATGAAATAGGGCTTAATATTGATAAGCCAACTATCAGTTTGATAAACTATTTTTCGAAATTTACTTCTGTAATAACTTAATGGTAAGCCCCATAAAACAAAAAGAATAAGCCATATATTTTTCTTTATAAAATCCATTTAATTATTTTTTTTGGAACCAAGGGAAAAAAGAACTCGTTTTATCGATATAATCAGAATAGGCAGTTTTTGTTTGTTTTAAAGATTTTTCAAGCAATGTTACTCCAGAAATGTTAATAATTAGCAAGGTCATCAGTATGGAGCCAATTACCTGCCAATAAGCTCCTGCAGAAATACTGAAAATTGCATAAGACCACCAAACTGCAGCATCTCCAAAATAATTTGGATGGCGGGTATATTTCCAAAACCCTGTAGTTAATAAGTTGCCTTTATTATTAGTATTTTTTTTAAAACGCATCAATTGATAATCGCCGCCAGCCTCAAAAATAAATCCGATTAGCCAAATACCGATACCTATATAATCTAAAGCACTAAGTGTTGTTGGTTGAGACGAAAAACTCATTCCAAGCAGTGTACTAGAAATAAGAATCATCAATGCACCTTGTAATAAAAAAGCTTGAAAATAACTAAACCACCAATAGCGCTTGGGGCCAAATTTTCTTCTAAATTCTTGATATCTAAAATCCTCTCCCTTCCCTATATTTCTGTATGCTAGATAAATACTAAGTCGAAGCCCCCAGACGCTTACTAAGACTACTAGCAGTATTTTTCTTGAATTTAAATCCCCTGAATTTAAAACATAAAAAATGTTTAGAATTACAAATCCTAAGCCCCAAAAAATATCTACAATGCTAACGTCTTTTAAGTAAACACTCCAAATCCAGAGAATCGTTACTAAAATAAAAATAAGAAAAGAAGCTTGATAGTATAATTGAACCATAGTACTTATTAATTTTTTTTATTAGTCATTTCAAATATAAGTGTTCCTCCATTTTCAATATCAGTGTGTGATATTAAGTTTTCTTTTATTGTTATCCCGTTTACCGTGACGCTCTTAACATAAATATTTTCTTTACTTTGATTATTGGCTATAATAGACAAGTCTTTTCCGTTTTCAAGGTGAATTACCGCTTCTTTTATTAAAGGACTTCCAAGGGCATAATTTAACGAGCCTGGAGTTACTGGATAAAATCCTAGACTACTAAATATGTACCAAGCACTCATCTGTCCAGCATCGTCATTTCCACATAAACCATCAACTGTAGGGCCGTACATGGTATTCATAATCATTCGGACTCGTTCCTGAGTTTTTTTTGGATGCCCCGTCCAATTGTATAGATATGGAATATGATGTCCTGGCTCATTACCATGAACATAATTTCCTATAATACCGTCTCGAGTGATATCCTCATGTTTTGCTATGTATTTTTCATCAATATTCATAGTAAACAGGGAATCCAAATGTTGGCTAAAACGTTCTTTACCACCCATCATATTTATCATTCCGTTTATATTTTGTGGAACATACAAACCATAATTCCATGCATTTCCTTCAATGAAGCCCTGACCATGAGTATCCATAGGATCAAAATCTTTTCTGAATTTACCATTCGATAATTTTGGACGCATAAAACCAATTTTAGGATCGTAAACATTGCTGTAATATTTTGAACGATTATTAAAACGTTCTTCGAGCTTTTTGTTACCAACTTTTTGAGCCATTTGAAAGATACACCAATCATTATAAGCATATTCTAAAGTTTTAGATACTGAGGAATGACTCTTGTCATCTGGCACATATTTATAGTCCATATAATCCCCTAAACCGTCAAAATATGTTACGCTTGCTGTATTTACAGAAGCCTGCAGAGCTCGTTGATGATCAAAATCTCCAATATTTTTAATCATAGCATCAGCAATAACGGAAGTAGCATGGTACCCAATCATACACCAGTTTTCATTCGCATAATGTGACCAAATTGGTAGCATACCATGCACGCTTTGGTCGTGATGCGCCAACATTGATTTAATCATATCATTATTACGTTGAGGCTGGGTAATGTTAAGTAATGGATGTAGGGCGCGATAAGTATCCCAAAGCGAGAAAATGGTATAATTAGTAAAACCTTTTGAGTTGTATATATTTTGATCTAAACCTCTGTAGTTTCCGTCCACATCCTCATAGAGTATGGGTGTAAGATTAGTGTGGTATAATGCTGTATAAAAAGTAGTTTTATGATCTTCGGTGAAGGTTTTAATTTCGATTTTAGATAGTTCTTCATTCCATTTTTGTTTCGTTTCTTGAAGTGTTTTGTTAAAATCCCAATGTGGAATTTCTGTATCTAAATTTTTTAGGGCACCATTGCTACTTACTGCTGATAATGCGAATTTGATATTTATTTTTTCCCCATCTTTTGTGTCAAAATTAAAGAAGGCTTTGATATCTTTTCCTGCCATTTCAGGAAAATTTTTAGACTGGTCAAATCGTCTATAAAAGCCATCGTAAGTTTCTTTATTGTATTTTTTATGACCATAACTTTTAAAAGGCTTAGAAAATTTCATAGCAAAAAACACTTTTTTAGTTCTAGCCCAGCCCTTTGTTTGACGATAACCAGTGACTAACGAATCGTTTTCAACACGCATGAAGGTCCATACGTTTTTATTTTCGTGGTGATATACGTTATAAACCATATCCAAAATGATATGTGCATCATTAGATGCCGGAAACGTATATTGATGAAATCCAACTCGTTCACTTGCTGTAAGTTCTGCTTTAATACCATAACTATCCAATTCTACCTGATAATAACCTGGACTTGCTTTTTCTTTTTCATGCGAAAAAGTAGAGTAAAAACCTTTTTGACCATTTTGAGTTTTTAGAGGCTCAAGTACCATTTTCCCAATTGTTGGCATGATAAGTAAATCTCCTAAATCTGCATGTCCAGTGCCACTAAAATTGGTATGAGCAAAACCAATAATTATTGAATCACGATATTGGTAACCAGCGCAATATTCGTAAGTTTCAGGATTGTAACTACCATCCTTATCATACATTAGTTCAAAATTAGTTTGTGGGCTTAATTGTACCATCCCAAAAGGAGCTGTGGCACCAGGAAAAACGTGCCCCATTTTACTAGTACCAATTAAGGGATTGACATACTGAGTATAATTCTTTTTAGTATTATTAAGTATTTCTTTCTTGTTTTTATTACATGAAATGAAAAAAATAAGGCTGAGAAGGAGTGCTACTGTTTTATTCATTTTTTTGAAATATTTTTGTCGCCCAAAGAAAAAGGGAATATTTAGTGCCTAAAATTACAAATTATAATTAAACTCTGTAAAAAAGGGATAAAAAAAGACCTTCAAAAAGAAGGCCTATTTTATTTTAGTATGTAAATTTTATTTTACAATTTCCACTAATTCTAAAGTGAAAATTAAATCACTTCCTGGAGGAATTAAATTTGGAATTCCTCGTTCGCCATATGCTAGATGCGAAGGAATTAAAATTGTAGTTTTATCACCCACACTCATCATCAATAAACCTTCTCTGAATCCAGGTATTAATTGAGCGTTTTTACTATAATCTGTTGGGATTGGTTGATATCCGCCAGCATCAGCTCTACGATGGTCAAAAGTATTGTACTTTTTTGCTATCTCTTCTAGATTTGAATCAAATAAAGATCCATCTTTTAGATAACCCGCATAGTTCATTTTAATTTTGGAACCTTCGTTTGGTTTTACACCTTTCCCTTTTTTATTAAAATAAACCTTAATACCTGAAGGCATTTCTTCTGCTTTGGCAATATCACTCGCTAACGTTTCAGCAGTTATTATTGCTACTGCTTCTTTTGCTGCTTGTTCTTCTTTTACTTTTTCTTCGGCTTTTGCCATCGCGTCATTGAATGAAATAACGTCCGCACCACCAACTCGTAAAATATTTAATTTGTTTATGATAACAGCTTCAACCGGCTTGTCACCTGGTTTTGATGTTTCAACAAGTCCTAAAGAATCTACCACATCTTGACCTATTGCAATTTCTCCAAATACCGAGTGTTTACCATCTAACCATGGAGTTTCTTTTAAGGTTATAAAAAATTGACTACCATTGGTTCCTGGCCCTGAATTTGCCATCGATAAAACTCCTTTTTTATCGTGTTTTAAATTATCAGAAAATTCATCAGGAAAGGTATATCCTGGATTTCCAGATCCTGTACCTAATGGATCACCACCTTGTATCATAAAGTTTTTTATGATCCTATGAAAAGTTAATCCGTCGTAATATTTTTTTCCTTTGTATGCTGAATCCACTAATTCGTTTCTGCCTTCAGCCAATTCAACAAAGTTGGCAACCGTAAGTGGTGTCTCTTCATGATATAATTTTGCTACAAAAACACCTTTGTTAGTGTTGAACTCTGCATAAACACCTTTCTCTAGATTTGGATAATTAGTTTCTTGACATGAAGCCAAACCAAGGCTTAGTATTAAAATTAAAAATGCTCCTTTTTTCATAATTCTAGTAATTTTCATTTGTTTTATTTATTGAATTTAATGTTACTGTGCATTGTATAGGAACGTTAGTTCCTAATTTATTTTCTATTCCATAATAGCCATATGCTTTGTAGGATGGAAATAAAAATGTAATCGTTTCTCCTTCTTTCATTAATTTAAGGCCATCACGTATTCCAGAAATTAGTTCTTGATTAGTTTTATCTATAACACAATTTTGAAGGCCAACTTCATTTTTTGATAGTATCGTTATGCCATTTAAATCTTTGATGTTATGATAAAAAGTAACTTTATCTCCATACTCGGGGACTTTAGTTTTAGAACTATCTTTTACCTCATAATAATACCAAAAACCAGATTCTGAAGTAAAATAAGACTCTGTTTTTTTAGCTTCTAAAAGTTGGAGAATTTCTTTTTCTTCCTTTTCAAAAATAGCTTTATTTCTTTTGATAGATGTAGAAATAAATGAACTCGATGTGTATTGTACAGGTTTTCTTGCTTCAGGACTTTTACAAGAAAATAATACTAGTAAAAATGTAAAGGTTAAAAATAATTTAAGCTTCATTTAATTCTTTTTTATAGCCAGGCAAGATACTAATAAATTCTTCAACGGTTTTAGATAAAGTTTTTGAACTTTTGCCACCGGCAGCATTGGTGTGCCCACCTCCATTGAAATATTTTCTTGAAAAATCATTCACCGAAAAGGAACCTTTACTTCGAAGCGATATCTTTATGATTTTCTCTTTTTTATTTTCAATAAAAATCATTGCAAAAATAACACCTTTCATTGATAAGGCGTAGTTGACGAAACCTTCGGTATCTCCCTTTTTAAAATTATTATTATTTAATTCTTCTTGACTCATGGTGATGTAAGCCGTTTTGTATTCGGGAAGCATTACCATATTTTTTAACGCAACTCCTAATAGCTTTAATCGATCAGGGCTATTAGTATCGTAAACGTTTTGATGAATGATCGAGTTAGGAGCACCTGCTTCGATTAGATGGGCAATTACCCTATGGGTAGCAGCTGTTGTCGCTGGAAAACGAAAAGAACCCGTGTCGGTCATAATACCAACATACAACTGCGTCGCAATTTCTTTGTTTAACAAGTTAAGGCCACCCATAAATTCTATAAAATGATATACCATTTCTGAAGTTGAACTCATACCTACATCGCTATAGGTTACAAGGGCGTAATCATCTGGTTCTTGGTGGTGATCAATGAGTATAAAATCTGCTTTAGTTGTCATTAATTCTTGTGCTAAATCTCCAGTTCTATTCAGGGCGTTAAAGTCTAGGGTAAAAATAAGATTTGCTTCGCTAAGACAATTTTTTACATTGTCTCGATGCTGTTCATAATTAATGATTGTTTGAGTTTCAGGAATCCATTTTAAGAATTCAGGAAAATCATTAGGCATAACCACAGTTACTTGGTGTTCTAATTGTTTTAAAAAATTAGCCAAGCCTAAACAGGACCCAATTGCGTCTCCGTCTGGGTTTTTATGCCCTACAATAACTATATTGCTCGTGTTGGCCAGGGCTTGTTTTAGTATGAAAATTTCCTCTGAATTCATAGTATGCGAATATACAATTTATTAGTGTTTACTTGTGGTAAATGATTTCAAATTGCATACTTTTGCAAAAAAATTATAAAAAATGAGAACAGACAGAACATTTACTATGTTAAAGCCCGATAGTGTTGAAAAAGGAAACATTGGTGCTATACTTGAAAAAATTACAGCTTCCGGATTTAGAATCGTAGCTATGAAACTTACTCAAATGACCACGGATGATGCAAAAGCTTTTTACGCTGTGCATAGTGAGCGTCCTTTTTTCGGAGATTTAGTTGAATATATGACTCGTGGACCTATTGTTGCTGCTATTCTTGAAAAAAATAATGCAGTAGAAGATTTCCGTACTTTGATTGGAGCTACCAATCCAGCTGAGGCTGCAGAAGGTACGATTAGAAAACTATATGCTGCCTCTATTGGTGAAAATGCTGTTCACGGTAGTGACAGTGACGAAAATGCAGCCATTGAAGGCTCTTTTCATTTTTCAGCAAGAGAAATGTTTTAAATAATATTTTAAATACAAAAAAAAGCCTTCCATTAATAGAAGGCTTTTTTTATACTATGATTTATGGTTAACGCAGAATAATTTTATTAATTATTTCTTTACCCATTTCTTCGTTAATCATCGCTATTATTTTTGTTTTACCATAACTTAATTCTTCTCGTAATACAGAAGAACTTAATTGAACATAAAGCACTTGTCGATCTAACTTTATTCCAGTGGTATATTTGGAAATAGCCTTTCCCATAACCTTGTGCCATGCATCTTCAATCGAAACTTTATCCAAACCTTTTTGTAGTCTGTTGGTTTCTATAAACCCTTTTAATACATCACTCATTGAGTTCTGATCTCCTTTTCTTTTTGCCATTTTACAACTTAAACATTTTATACGATTGATGTATTTTTTTGATCACTTTTTCGGTTCTGTCTGCGTGGGTATCACTTATAAACAACTGACCAAAGTCTTGATTTTTTACGAGTGCAATAATTTGTTCGACTCGTTGCTCATCTAATTTATCAAAAACATCATCCATCAGTAGTATTGGATTTACTTTACTTTGTGTTTTGATAAAATCAAACTGAGCCAATTTTAAAGCTATTAAAAAAGATTTTTGTTGTCCTTGTGAACCAAATTTTTTAATTGGGTGTTCTTCAATATCAAAAATTAGGTCGTCTTTATGAATTCCAAAATTACTGTATTGACTTATTTTATCTTTTGTAGCATTTTCCTTTAATAAAATTAATAAATCCTGTTCATTTAATTGACTCCTGTATTGAATTTCTACTATTTCTTTCGAATTACTGATAGATTGGTATCGTTTACTGAATATGGGCATAAAATCATTTAAAAACGCTTTTCTTTTTTCGTAAATAGTTGTTCCTAAATCATGCATTTGTAAATTGTAAATATCAAGAGTTTCTTGATTATGGGTCTGATTTACTGCAAAATATTTCAGCAATGAATTTCGTTGAGCAACGATTTTGTTATAGTTTAATAAGGTGTTTAAATAATCACTATCTCCTTGCGAAATAACTCCATCCATAAACTTTCTTCTTGTTTCACTTCCCTCGACTATTAGATCACGATCTGCAGGAGAAATAATTACCAGAGGCAAAAAACCGATATGTTCGCTAAATCTTGGATAGGGTTTTCCATTACGTTTAATTATTTTTTTTAGGCCTCTTTTTGCACTGACTATAATTTTTTCTTCTCTATTCTTTTTATCATATTTACCTTCTATCACAAAAAAACCTTCTCCATGTTTAATATTTTGAACGGTTATTGGGTTAAAATAACTTTTACCGAAGGAAAGATGATAAATTGCATCTAAAACATTCGTTTTTCCGACACCGTTATTACCTACCAAACAATTTATTTTTGAATCAAACTCAAAAGAAGCGGTTTCAAAGTTTTTATAGTTAAGAAGTGATAAGTTTTTTAAAACCATGTATTTCAGTATATTAGAGTCTTTTGACTCCAATTTTTGCTTTTGTTTATTTATAAGTGCAAATTATTGAAAAATAATAAAAACTTGTGCTTTTATTATCTAATAAAAATTATATTTTTGCACACTTAACAAAGCATATTATGGCAACATACAAGAAAAGAGGGGGTAGGCCTAAAAACAAAGCTGAGAAAATTTCTCAAATAGAGGAGGAAAGTACAACGGCAGAGGTATTTAGTACCCTTGATGAAGGAGCTTCAAGAACCGAAGCCTGGGTAGAAAAAAATCAAAAAGCAATTTTAATTTTCGTTGGAGTTGTGGCAGTTAGCGTTTTAGGATTTTTAGGTTTTCAAAACTTTATCCAAGAACCGAAAGAAACTGAGGCAATGAACGAAATGTTTCAAGCTCAATCCTATTATGAGCAAGCATTAACTGCCACCACAAAAGATTCTTTATTTAATCTCTCTCTAAATGGAGGGAATGGAAAATTTGGCTTTGTCGATATTATCGACAATTACAGCGGCACAAATGCAGCTAACTTATCAAATTATTATGCTGGTGTTGCCTACTTAAATACAGGAAAATATCTAGAAGCAATTAAGCATCTAGACCAATTTAAAGCAGATGATGCTAATGTAGCCCCTATTGCAAAAGGCGCTATTGGAGATGCTTTTGCTCAATTAGATCAGCAAGAAGAAGCTTTAAAGTATTACGAAAATGCTGTGTCGATGAGTTCTAGCGAACTTACAGCTCCACGTTTTTTATTAAAAGCAGGAATTATAGCTATCGATTTGGGTAAATCTTCTGTTGCATTAAAACATTTAAATGCCATTTTAGACGACTACCCAAAATCACCTGAAGCTGAAAAAGCTACTTTATACCTAGGAAAAGCTGAAGCAATGAAATAATATGGCAACAGAAAACAATAACTTATCATCTTATGATAAAGCAACAATCCCAAATGCGAAAAATTTTCGGTTTGGGATTGTTGTTTCTGAATGGAATTCAAAAATAACAGAAGGAATGTCTCAGGGTGCTTATGATACTCTATTGGAATGTGGCGCTATAAAAGAAAATATAGTACGTTGGAATGTTCCTGGGAGTTTCGAGCTAGTTTACGGTTGTAAAAAAATGCAACAAAGTTTCCAAATGTTAGATGCGATCATCGCTATTGGTAGTGTTATTGAAGGTGAAACTAAACATTTTGACTACGTTTGTGAAGCTACTACAAATGGAATAATGCAATTAAATTTAGATAATGATATCCCTGTAATGTTTTGTGTATTAACAGACCAAACTTTGCAGCAAGCCATAGATCGTAGTGGAGGAAAACATGGAAACAAAGGTGTGGAAGCCGCTATCGTAGCTATTAAGATGGCTCAACTCAGAAAAGAGGCCAAATAATCCATTTGTAAAGAAGTTTTTTTCTTTTCATAACTTTACATAAATAAAGTTTTGTATTCTAATGGTATGCTTAAAAATCCTGAATTAGACTTAGCCTGGGAATTTGTTGAAAAAACAGATCGTACAATTTTTTTAACAGGAAAGGCAGGAACAGGTAAAACTACTTTTTTACGTTCACTAAAATCTAATTCTTTAAAAAGAGTTATTGTAGTTGCTCCAACAGGTGTGGCAGCTATTAATGCTAAAGGAGTAACAATTCACTCTTTTTTTCAAATGCCATTTGGACCTATTTTACCTAATGATTCTAAATTTAAAAATAGAGGATCCTCGTTTCAACATAAGTTTAGTAAAATAAAAATTAATATTATCAGGTCGTTGGATCTTTTAGTTATTGATGAAATAAGTATGGTGCGTTCGGATTTATTAGACGGTATCGATCAGATTTTAAGAAGATATAGAGATAAACGTAAAGTATTTGGTGGAGTTCAAGTTTTAATGATTGGAGATTTACAGCAGTTAGCTCCTGTTGTTAATACTAATGAATGGAATTTATTAAAAAGTCATTACGAGACCCCCTATTTTTTTAGTAGTAAAGCCTTTATCGACAGTCATACCGTAAATATTGAACTGAAACATATTTACAGGCAAGAAAATCAAGAGTTTATCCGTATTTTAAATGAAATAAGAGCCGGTGAAATGTCTGAAGATTCAATCAAAAAACTTAATGAAAGATTCTTGCCAAATTTTATTCCTAAAGAGGATGAGGGGTTTATTACACTGACGACTCATAATAAAAAGACACATGTAATTAATGATGAAAATTTAAATAAATTAAAAGGAAAATCCGAAACTTATAAAGCTATTATTCAAGGTAAATTTTCAGAAACTTCATACCCAACCCACAAGGAGTTACTTTTGAAAAAAGGTGCACAGGTAATGTTTATTAAAAATGATAGTAATCCAGAAAAAAGATATTACAACGGTAAAATAGGTAAAATAATAGCAATTCATAAAAAAGAAGTAAAAGTTCAATGCGAAGGAGAACTTGAAACTATAACGGTAAGCCCTGAAACTTGGGAAAATGTAAGCTACGAAATTGATTCAAAAACTAATGAAATATCTGAGAATTGTATAGGTTCTTTCTCGCAAATACCTTTAAGATTAGCATGGGCAATTACCATCCATAAAAGTCAAGGTTTAACTTTTGATAAAGCTATAATTGACGCTAACGCAGCTTTTGCCCATGGACAAACTTATGTTGCCTTGAGTCGTTGTAGAACATTAAATGGTGTCGTATTGAAAAGTGAAATTAATCAAGAAAGTATCATTACTGACCTAAGAGTAGCAACTTTCACGAATCACATTACCGAATTTCCTCCAAAAGAGAGTGATTTATTAGTTTCAAAAAAAATATTTCAATTAAATCTTATAGGTGAACTCCTAAACTACTATGATTTTTTACCCCCAATCACGCGACTATTAAATCTATATTATTCAAATATATCAAGTTTAAAAGGTGCTATTGATACTCCTTTAATAGTTATAAAAGAACAAGGTATACAACCAATCTTAAAAATTGCTACTAATTTTAATAGCCAACTTTTTAAGTTAAGTAATGAAGAATTAGCTATTGAAAATAATGAAATTATTTTAGAGAGAATTCATAGGGCTATTACTTATTTTATTAATCACACTAAAATAAAAATAAAGTCTCCCTTTGATGAATTTTCTTTTTCAACGGAAGATAAAGCACTTCAAAAAGAATTTGAAAAAAATACGAATAAAATAGAAGAATTATTAAAGTCTAAACTTTATTGTTTATTAGGTTTAAATGGAAATTATAAATTCCGAAAATATTTAAAACTTAGAGCTGAAGCTGTTTTACTAAAACCAGAGAAACCAAAAAAAAATAAAACTTATTCTGCAGAAACAAAGCATCCAATTTTATTTGAAAACCTACGTAATTTAAGATCGGTTATAGCGCAAGCTGAATCTATACCGCATTTTCAAGTTTTTACTCAACATACTCTTTACGAACTTTCAGAATTATTACCACTCAATAATAGGCAATTAAAAACTATTCATGGAATGGGAAAAATTAGAGTTCAAAAATATGGTGATGAAATTTTAGCTTGTATCAATGAATATGCAGATGAGAATAATGTTATTATTGATGAAATTGTTGTTAACGAAAAAATCAAAAAAGTAAATACCAAATTAATATCTCTAAAACTATTTAAGGAAGGTCTATCAATTCCAGATATTGCAAAAAAGCGAGGTTTAGTTAGAGGAACTATCGAATTTCACTTGTCCTCCTTCGTAGCTCAGGGAGAAATTGACATCTACGATCTAATTTCAGAAAAGCGTTTTTTAGAATTAAAAAATAAAATGGAACAACTTACCTATGAAAACTTAACAGATTTAAAATCAAAACTGAATAATGAATATTCTTATTTTGAATTGAAATTAGTTTTGAATGAATAATAATCTAAATTCTTAAATTTTCTCTAAGAACAACAGGCAGTTATTAATTTTGGTATATTTATTGTAAATAAACGCTATCAAAACACTTCTAAAACAGTTTGAATTTAATTACTTTTGATCAATGGGAATTTTAAAGCCACGAAAAAATAAAAAATTTGGATATGAACCTCGTTATTATAATAATGAAGGTTCGGGTAGTCCTTTCCAAATGCAGCATAAATTCGATAGCTATCGGTCAACCGTAGGTGAAAGTAAAAACTTAAAAGCAAAGTTTAAAGCTGCCTTTACTGAACTAAAAAAAACCTCTGATAAAAACACAAATTATCGTTTATTTTTTATTTTCACAATATTAATTTTAATATTCTTATTTATTATTGATTTTGATTTATCAATATTTTTTAAAAGCTAATGGCAGATATTATTCAATTATTACCAGATCATGTTGCCAATCAAATAGCTGCAGGAGAAGTTGTTCAAAGACCAGCTTCCCTAGTTAAAGAATTACTTGAAAATGCTATTGATGCAAAAGCCACATCGATTAAACTACTCATAAAAGATGCTGGAAAAACATTAGTACAAGTAATTGACAACGGAATAGGAATGACGAAGTCAGATGCTCAATTTTGCTTTGAACGTCATGCTACCTCTAAAATAAAAATAGCCGAAGACTTATTTAATATTCATACGAAAGGGTTTCGTGGAGAAGCTTTAGCGTCTATTGCCGCTATTGCTCATGTAGAATTGAAAACCAAAACTGAAAAAGATGAAATAGGAACTCACATTACTATAGAGGGAAGTTCGATAATATCCGAGACTCCTGTGGTAGTTCCTGTGGGAAGTTCTATTTCAGTAAAAAATTTATTTTATAATATTCCTGCTCGACGTAATTTTTTAAAAAGTAACCCTGTAGAGACCCGACACATCATCGATGAATTTCATCGAGTAGCGCTGGCTCATCCCAATGTAGAATTTATTTTGATTAATAACGAAAGTACGGTTTTCAATTTGCCACCTTCAAATGTTAGACAACGTATTGTTAATATTTTAGGAGCTAAAACAAATGAAAAATTAGTACCTGTATCTGAGGAAACAGAAATTGTTAAAGTAGAAGGTTTTGTTGTTAAACCTGAATTTTCAAAAAAAAGTAGGGGAGAGCAGTTTTTTTTTGTAAACAATCGTTTTATAAAAAGTTCTTATCTACACCATGCCATTTTATCGGCTTTTGAGGGTTTATTGAAAGAGGGCAATCAACCTGGTTATTTTCTTTTTTTGGATGTCGATCCTCAAACGATAGATATAAATATTCACCCTACAAAAACTGAAATAAAATTTGACGATGAGCATGCAATTTATGCCATGCTCAGAGCATCCATAAAACATAGTTTAGGTCAATTTAGTATTGTCCCAAGCTTAGATTTCAATAAAGATCCAGAAATGGACACGCCCTATGATCTGAGTAAAAAAAGCCCAATTGCTCCTACTGTAGAGGTTGATAAAAATTTTAACCCCTTTCAGGAAAATAAGAATCAGAATTCTAAATTTAATACGTTCACATCAAAAAAAACTGTTTCTAATGTAAATTCATGGGAGGCTATGTATGTTGGATTAAAAAGTGATCAGGATGATACCGACTTCGATTCTATTGAGTTCGAGAGCGATAAAGTAACAGGAAGTCTTTTCGAAAATGAAGAAAACAATTCCAACAACTTTATATTCCAATTTCAGAACAAATATATTATGAGTCCTATAAAAAGCGGAATTATGGTTATTCATCAAAATTTAGCGCATCAAAGAATTTTATATGAAGGCATATTAAAAAATATTACCATAAAAGAGGCAACCAGTCAACAACTATTATTTCCATTGCAATTAACTTTTTCAAAATTGGATATGGAAATATTAAAGAGTATTCAACAGCAATTGGAACATACTGGATTTAGTTTTTCTTCTTTTAAGGATGATACGATAGAAATTAATGGTATTCCTGTGGCTGTAAAAGAGAATGAGATAAAAAATATATTGGATTGCTTGGTAAATGATATTCGAACAGAGGTGCCGGATCCTGGGTTTAGTCAAAACGACCTATTAGCAAAATCACTAGCAAAATCATTGGCAGTAAAAACAGGTAAAGCATTAAATGAAGCTGAGCTAGAACATTTAGTCCATCAGTTATTTGCTTGCAAAGAGCCTACGAAATCTCCAACTAATCAATCAGTATTAATGATATTAGATGCATCAGATATTGATAAAAAATTTATTTAAATGAGAACTATTTCTGAAACCATAAAGGCTTTAATAATAGTTAATATTATTTTTTTTATAGGCTCAAGTTTTCTAGGAGAAGGCGCTTATAAATTATTTTCTTTATACTATTTCGAACATCCAAATTTTCGATTTTGGCAGCCCTTAACCCATATGTTCATGCATGGAGGTTTAATGCATATTTTGTTCAATATGTATGCATTATGGGCATTTGGATCTCCTTTGGAAATGAATTGGGGTACTAAAAAGTTTTTATTTTTTTATTTTTCTGCTGGCTTTGGTGCTGCTTTGATTCATACTTTAGTTAATTATTACCAGATTCAAGAGGGAATGAGTGCTCTTTTAAATATTGGAATGAATCAATCAGAAAGCATAGAGTCTTTGTATGTAAGTTTTAATACCCCAGCGGTGGGAGCTTCTGGTGCTATCTACGGAGTTTTAGTAGCTTTTGGTATGATGTACCCCAATGCCGAATTAATGCTTATATTTTTACCAATCCCAATAAAAGCAAAGTATTTTATACCAATTATAATTGCGGGTGATTTATTTTTTGGAATTTCAGGTACCGCCACTGGTATAGCACATTTTGCTCATATAGGAGGCGCTTTATTTGGTTTTATAATGGCTTATTATTGGAAAAAGAATAGTTTTGATTCGCATCGATGGAATTAATTAAAAACTCTGATATATTTTATAACAAGTGAATACAAATAATCTACTAGATCAGTATAAACAACTTTCAATAGTTTTAAAAATTATTGTAATAAATACCTTGATTTTTTTAATCGTTTATTTGGGATCTTTTTTCTTTAAATTACCCCCATCTATTTTTGTTTCTTGGTTTGTATTGCCTACTAGTTTTTTAGAAATTGTTTTCCAGCCCTGGTCTTTTGTGACCTATGCTTTTTTGCATGCTGGATTTTGGCATTTATTTTGGAATATGTATTTACTTTATTGGTTTGGCCTTTTTACATTAAATTTATTTACTTCTAAAAGATTTTTAACTATCTATTTGTTAGGAGCTATAAATGGTGGTCTTTTTTATGTTTTAGCCTATAACTTTTTTCCAGTATTTAATAATATTTCCAGTAATTTAATGGGAGCTTCAGCAGCTGTATTGGCAATAGTCATATTTATTGCTACTTATACTCCTGAGGCCATGGTACGTATATTTACGTTTCGAATTAAGCTTTGGCAAATTGGATTGGTTATGGTTTTGTTAGATTTATTACAACTTCCATCTTCGGGTAATGCCGGCGGATTGATAGCGCATATGGGTGGAGCAATTTTTGGTTATGTATATGCTATACAACTAAAAAAGGGTAATGATATCGGTATCTGGTTTGAAAACTTAATAGATACGGTAGTGAATCTATTTAAGTTTAATAAACACAAACATTTTAAGCAAGTCCATAAAACAAAACAAACAGCAACAAAAAAAACCAAACGAAACCCAACTAATAATCACCAAATAAAAATTGATCTTATTCTTGATAAAATAGGAAAAAGTGGTTATGATAGTTTAACTAAGGCTGAGAAGGATTTTTTATTTAAAGCAGGTAAAGATTAACTAATGAAAATAAAGTTTGGTTTTTTTAATTGGTTAATTTATTGGAGTAACATTGTTGTTGCCTTTTTGTTATTAGTTACCTTTTTGGTACCTTATTTGACTCCTAAATCTTTTCCAAACTTATCGTTATTGAGTTTAGTAGTGTCACCATTAATTTTAATCAATATTTTATTTTGTGTTTATTGGTTTTTTAAAATCAAAAGCAATGCTTTTATATCACTCATAATAGTTGTCTTAGCTTATTTCCACTTTGGGCCTTTTATTAAATTATCAACTAAAAAACCTACTATTAATGCACAAAATCAACTAAAAATTCTTTCATTCAATGTTCGGTTATTTAATTTTTACGAAACCAAGGAATCCCAAAAAAACATTCCCAAAATGATGGATTCTTATCTTAAAAAAGAACAACCTGATATTCTTTGTTTACAGGAGTTCAATAAAAATATGAACATAAATTTCTCGGAATACCCTTACCGGTATATTCACTTTAAAAACAAAAATATTTTAGGACATGCTATCTTTTCAAAATACCCTTTAATTAATACTCATACTTTTAATTTTAAAGATTCCTACAATAATACCATAGCAGCTGATATTATAAAGGGGAAAGACACTATACGCATCTATAATTTACATTTACAGTCTTTTAGTATACTGCCAAGTATGAAATATTTGCAAGAAGTGGACAATGAAGTACTGAGAAAAAAAGTTAGCATGCGTCTTGTAAAACAACAAAATCAAGTTGATGAAATTCTTCAACACAAAAATAAATCTGATTCTCCAGTTATTATTTCGGGTGATTTTAATAATACTGCATTTTCTTATGTTTATCATCAACTTTCAAAAGATATGAATGATGCATTTTTGTTAGCAGGTAGTGATATCGGAACTACTTTTATTTTTGAAAATTATCCGATGAGAATAGACTATTTGTTGGCAACAAAAGATTTAAAGGTGTTAGACTTCAATACTATTAAAAAAACATTTTCAGATCACTACCCCATTAGTGCTACTTTTGGATGGAATTAATTTGATTAAAATTTATTTTTTGATTTTCTAAATAAGAGACGGCATTGGGGCCTTCACTAAATAATAAATCTAGTATGGAAAGGTTAGCGATAAAATTATTTTCTTTATTCAATACTTGAAAATAAGGTTCTAATTTTATGTCTAAATCCAACTTAGGGTTTACGAGTCTTCTTAGGTCTAATTGGGATGGGTTTTTAAAATATTCTTTAGTGAATTTATATCTTTTACTTATATCTAACAATTCACAGATTAAATCAAAAGCTTCTAAATTAAAATCAAATAAGGAACGGACAGGCTTAAAAAACAAAGGTTTCAACTCATCTTCGTAATATTCAAAGTACGGCGAAGTTCGGTAAGCAGATTCTAAAGATTTCCAGTGTTGAATTTGCCAAGGAAAACTATTCTCAACTAATACTTCATTCGTTTTTTTTCTTATTCCCTTTTGTGAATGTTTAACAGGTATATTTAATAATAATTTTCCATTACTATGAGCTATGTAAGCTCTATTTCTATAACTCTGCTTTTGATAATTATCATCAGCTTCAAAAAATACTTTTTCAGCCTGGACATAAGCTACCATCTGAGTGATGGAAGTAAAATAAGTAGGATGAATTAATATGGTTTCCAATAATTTAATATTTTTTGGATGTTAAGCTTTTCTTTTTCTTTTTCTAAAAAAATCAAAAATAAACCAAGCTCCCAACAAGACAACAAAATATATGAAATACGAAACAGGTTTCCCTTCGCCACTAACAGTTGTAAACAGTCGTTCCCATCTTATTTTATTCATAAAGCCCTCCGCATTACTATCCCAACTCATCCAAATAAATACAGGTTTTCCTACCACATGATTGAATGGGACAAAGCCCCACATTCTAGCATCTTGTGAATTATCTCGATTATCTCCCATCATCCAATAATAGTCTTGTAGAAAAGTATATTCAGTTAAAATTTTTCCGTTTAATTTTACCTGAGTACCAGATAAAGAAATTTTATTCTGAATTCCAAATTCACTGCCTTCATAAATCTCGATAATACGTTTGTATAGAGCAATATTTTCGATCGTTATTTCTGTACTTTCCCCTGCTTCAGGAATTGTTATAGGGCCAAAGAATTTAGTATTCCATTTAAACCTTGGATCTTGTGGGAAAGTGCTTTGGTTCCAAGTTCCTTCCTCTACGTTTAGTTTTTCAACTTCTATGACATTTGGATTGTTTTTTACTTTTTGATAGGCTTCATCTGTTAATTGTGCTATGTGTGTAATAATTTTGTTTTTTCTATCTATGTCCGATATGTATATGTCTGATATGTCAAAATGACTCGAAACAAATGCTGATGGTTGATTCAAATACCTCCCTGAATTATCTCTTTTTACAAAAGAACTTTTAGATACTATTTTATAACGAAATTGAAGCTTTGCTCTATCTGGTAAGCTATTTTGGTTTCCATCTATATAAACATATCCATTTTTGATTTCTAATTCATCCCCAGGAATACCAACACATCTTTTTACATAATTAGATTTTTTATCCAACGGCTTTACCTTAAACCCTTTAGAAGCTCTATTAATATCAATTAAAGTATCCGTAGGCCAACTAAAAACAACAATATCGTTTCGTTTAATTTTTTGAAATCCAGGAAATCTTAAATACGGTAGTTGTGGTTTGTCTAAATAAGATTTTTTTCTAAGGACTGGTATAGTGTCATGAACCATGGGAAAAGAAACTGCTGTCATTGGTGCTCTTGCTCCATAGTGAAACTTACTCACAAAAAGAAAATCTCCAACCAATAGTGTTTTTTCCAAAGAAGAAGTTGGTATAGTAAACGGTTGCATCACATAGGTATGAATGATGGTCGCTGCTACTACTGCAAATAAAATAGAACTAATCCATTCGCCAGTTGCAGTTCTTGGTTTTAAACTCCTTTCTTTAATATGGGTTGCGTCCTGAAAATAATTAACATAGTAGATATACATACCTAGAGTACCTACTCCTAAAATAGTATCATTAGTACTATTTTTTCCAAAACTTCTTAGTGTTTCAACCCAGATAACAGGAAACATTATTAAGTTGATAATAGGAATAAATAGGAGTAAAGTCCACCACGACGGGCGATTGATTATTTTCATTAATACTATCGAATTATAAATGGGTATCGCAGCTTCCCAAATTTTTCTTCCAGCTTTCTTATATAACTTCCAAGTTCCTAAAAAATGAATTATTTGAACAATTAGAATTAAAATTAGTATAGTGGTAAAAGTCATTTTATTATTTGATTTGTTATTTTAGTTTTAATACGTCCTTCATGGAAAAGATTCCTTTTTTGCCTACAAGCCATTCTGCAGCAATCAGAGCGCCAAGAGCGAAACCTTCTCTGCTGTGCGCTTCATGTTGAATCGATATGGTATCAATTTCTGATTGATAGTTAATTGTATGAGTTCCTTTTACATTTGTTAGCCTTTTTGCAGTAATCTTAATATTATTTTTTTCAACTTTTTTTAAATTCCAGCTTTTTTTATCTGAATTTTTAATTATATCTTCAGCTAATGTTATTGCAGTTCCACTTGGTGTATCAAGTTTTTCTATATGGTGTATTTCTTCTAAAGATACCTGATACTCTTTCCATGGTTTCATGAGATTAGCTAGATATTCATTCATTTTAAAAAAAATATTGACACCAATACTAAAGTTAGACGCATAGATAAAAGCTCCGTTACACTTATTACAAAAATTTATGATTTCATCATAATTATCAAGCCAACCAGTAGTTCCACAAACAATCGGTATTTGATGTTGCAGACAAAATTTAATGTTAGAGGCAGCTGCTTTGGGAGTTGAAAAATCAATAGCTACATCTGCTTCAATAATTTTTTCAAGTGACGATTTTCCAGAAGTTTTCAAAACAATCGTGTGCCCTTTTTGCAAAGCTATTTGTTCGATAGTTTTACCCATTTTACCATATCCAAAAAGTGCTATTTTCATTTAAATCGATATTTTAATGAAATACTATAATTTGCTTTTGTATCTATAGGATTTAACTCAAATACGGGTTCCAACGTTAGGTCGTTGTTAACATTAAATTGCCTTAAATGAGCGTCTACATTGGCATCAATTATATTTAATAAATAAAAAGCTACAGCTACAGCAATACTTAAATCTTTATTTCTTTTAGCTGTTTTCTGTGCATCTTCCAGTCGATCTGAAGAAACAATAGGGGTAGTGCCATTTCCCCAAAATTCGTCATCAGTATAACCAGCTAATCTTCTTTTGTAAGCATTTCTAAACCGATTGTAATCGTCATTATTTAGTTTGTAAAAATAAATACTGGTTCCTATTCCAAGATAGACGATTGGAACCTTCCAATATCGTTTATTGTAAATCTGTCCCAAACCTGGTAAGACAGCTGAGTAAAATGCTGCTTTTGCTGGCGCTAAAGGATTGTATTGGTTGTTTTTTTCAATGGGCCTATCTTTAAAGGTAAGCTCTTTTTGATTACTTAGGGAAAGTGTATCTGATTTTTGGGCAATTAAGCTATTTGCAGATAGAAAAAGAAATATATAGATAAATTTATTATTCACGCTTAAGTAAATTCAAGATTCGATAAAAATCTTTTTTATTTTTAAAGGGGATGGAAACATTCCCTTTGTTGGTATCAGAAATTTTTATGATAATTGGGCTGTCTAAATATTTAGAAAGTTCTTTTTTTGCAGTTTTTAAATAGTTTGGAAGAACTGTTTTTTTTGTTAACGTTTTTTTCTTGGGTTCAATTTTAAGATTTCTAACGAGGGCTTCTGTTTCCCTTACCGAAAGATTTTCAGAAATAACTTTTTCATAAATATGAAGTTGTTCTCTAGAGTTTTCTATATTAATAATAGCTCTCCCGTGCCCCATGGAGATAAATCGATCTCGCATTCCTGTCTGAATAATTGGGTCTAATTTTAACAATCTCAAATAATTTGCAATTGTAGAACGGCTTTTTCCTACTCGATCACTCAATACTTCTTGTGTTATCTCTATTTCTTCAATTAAACGTTGATATGATAAACTAATTTCAATGGGATCTAGATCTTGACGTTGAATATTTTCAACCAAAGCCATTTCTAAAGATTCTTGGTCATTGGCAACTCTAATAAAAGCAGGAATAGTAATCTTTCCAATTAATTTTGAGGCTCTAAATCTTCGCTCTCCACTCACTAATTGAAATTTATTAAATTCAAGTTTTCTGACCGTAATGGGCTGAATAACACCTAATTCTCTTATCGAAGATGCTAATTCTCTTAACGATTCTTCATTAAATCTAGATCGTGGTTGAAATGGATTCATTTCAATTAGTTTTAAGTCTAAATCAATTATAGTTCCTATCCCTTGATTTTCATTCTTATCAGTTATCGACTTTATATCATTGATTGGATCTTTTAATAATGCCGATAATCCTCTACCTAGGGCTTGTTTTTTTGTTGCTTTAGCCATTTACTCGGTTTCGTTTTTCTCGATTAATTCTTGTGCTAAACTCAAATAATTACTAGCACCTTTACTATCTACATCATAACTTATGATACTTTCTCCAAAACTAGGTGCTTCACCCAAACGAACATTTCGTTGTATAATTGTTTTGAAAACCATTTTATCAAAATGTTTTTTTACCTCTTCTACCACTTGATTAGACAAACGAAGTCTTGAATCATACATGGTGAGCAATAAACCTTCAATATCCAATGAATTATTATGAATTCTCTGAATGCTTTTAATAGTATTTAATAATTTTGCTAAACCATCTAAAGCAAAATACTCGCATTGTATGGGAATGATTACGGAATCGGACGCCGTAAGCGCATTTAATGTAAGCAAACCCAGTGATGGAGCACAGTCAATTAAAATATAATCGTAGGATTCCTTTAAATGATTGATGGCTTTATTAAGCATATACTCTCTAGCTTCTAAATCGACTAGCTCTATTTCTACAGCAACTAAGTCTATATGTGCTGGGATAATATCAACATTTGGAGAGTTGGTAGATTGTATAGCCTGCTCGGCTTTTATAGTATGTTCTAACAATCGGTAAGTGCCATTTTCAACCACATCGATATCAATACCTAAACTAGAGGAGGCATTGGCTTGTGGATCAGCATCAATTAAAAGCACTTTCTTTTCAAGAACTCCCAGAGATGCTGCAAGATTTACAGATGTAGTTGTTTTTCCAACCCCACCTTTTTGATTAGCAATAGCTATTATTTTTCCCATAAATATGAAGCAAGTATTTGCTTTAAAAATACGATTATTTATGCGGTTTTAAAGCTATTTTTGTTAACAGGTAATGAACAATAGGGTAACGGGGTAAGTTTGAAAAACTAATAAAAAAAATACTTTTTTATTGATTTTTCTTTGCTCGAATCATCATTTCTAACATGTCCCACATTTCTTTTGGTACATCTTCCAATAAGTTCATTTGTCCCGCTCCTTTAAGCCATTCTCCTCCATCTATTGTAATTACTTCTCCATTGACATATGCGGAAAATTCTGAGACTAAATAAGCAGCTAGATTTGCTAATTCTTGATGCTCACCAACTCTTTTTAGAGGTACTTTCTTAGAAAGATCAAATTTTTCTTTTAAATCACCCGGAAGTAATCGGTCCCATGCTCCTTTTGTTGGAAATGGACCTGGCGCAATCGCGTTAAATCTCATGCCATATTTAGCCCATTCAACAGCTAAAGATCTCGTCATGGCTAATACTCCTGCTTTAGCAGTAGCACTTGGAACTACATAAGCAGATCCTGTCCAAGCATAAGTAGTCACAATATTTAAAACTACTTTTTCCGTTTCATTCTCAGCTATCCAATGTTTTCCGAAGGCAAGCGTACAGTTTTTAGTTCCTTTTAATACGATATCTATTATAGTGTCAAAAGCATTTGCAGAAAGTCTCTCTGTCGGAGAAATAAAATTCCCTGCTGCATTGTTAAGTAGAACATCTATTTTTCCAAAAGTTTCAACTGAAGCTTTAACTAACGCTTCAACTTGATCGTAATGCCTTACGTCACATTGTACTGCCAAAACTTTTCCTCCCGTTTGTGTTTCTAATTCTGTTTTTACTGTTTCAAGTTTTTCTATATTTCTTGAGGTAATAACCACATTAGCACCTAATTCCAGGAAATAGGTTGTCATTGCCTTTCCGAGACCACTTCCTCCACCTGTAACAACGATTGTTTTTCCTTTTAATGCGTCATCACGCAACATCTTATTTTTATAATTCATAATTAAAATTTATTTATAAAATTAGTTTTTTTATAACTGAGATTGGTTTTGGTTGAAAACAATAAAACCTACATTAATTTACGGAATCAATCAATATTTGTAATAAATCGATTGCTGCTTCACTAATTTTTGTTCCAGGACCATATACAGCAACAGCACCCGCATCAAATAAAAATTGATAATCTTGAGGAGGAATGACCCCTCCAACAATTACCATAATATCTTCACGTTGATATTTTTTTAATTCTTTAATTACTTTAGGAACTAGTGTTTTGTGTCCTGCAGCTAAAGACGAAACGCCGATAATGTGAACGTCGTTTTCAACAGCTTGTTTTGTAGCCTCTTCAGGAGTTTGAAACAAAGGTCCTATATCAACATCAAAGCCTACATCTGCATAACCGGTAGCGACCACTTTTGCTCCTCTATCATGGCCATCTTGACCCATTTTTGCGATCATAATACGTGGACGTCTTCCTTCTAATTCAGCAAATTTATTTGCTAATTCTCTTGCTTTCTCAAAAGAGGAATCTTTTTTAATTTCTTTACTATACACGCCACTAAATGATTTTATTTGTGCTTTATGCCTTCCAAAAACAACCTCTAACGCATCACTGATTTCGCCTAAGGTTGCTCTTGATCGAGCTGCATCGACTGCTAAAGTTAATAAATTTTCTTCACCTGATTTAGCTGCAGCTGTAATTTTTAATAATGCGTTTTTAACGTTATGAGTATCTCTATTATTTTTAATTTTTTTAAGTCGGTTGACCTGTGAAATTCTTACTTTCTCATTGTCAACATCTAAAATTTGTAAAGGATCTTCTTTTAATAACCTGTATTTATTGACACCTACGATAGTATCTTGATTAGAATCGATACGAGCTTGTTTTTTTGCTGCAGCTTCTTCTATTCTTAATTTCGGAATCCCAGCTTCGATTGCTTTTGTCATCCCACCTAATTCTTCAATCTCTTGAATCAACTCCCAGGCTTTTTCTGCAATTTCTTCTGTTTTCTTTTCAACAAATTCGCTTCCAGCCCAGGGATCTACTGTTTTTGTTATCTGTGTTTCACTTTGAAGATATAATTGAGTATTTCTTGCAATTCTTGCAGAAAAATCAGTAGGCAATGCAATGGCTTCGTCTAGTGCATTGGTATGTAAAGATTGTGTTCCTCCAAATACAGCAGCCGCAGCTTCAATACAAGTTCGTGCTACGTTGTTAAAAGGATCTTGCTCCGTTAAGCTCCAGCCACTAGTTTGGCAATGAGTTCTTAGCGTAAGTGATTTTGAATTTTTTGGATTGAATCTTTTAACCAATTTTGCCCAAAGCATCCTTGCAGCTCTTAACTTAGCAATTTCTGTAAAATGATCCATACCTATCGCCCAAAAAAAGGAAAGTCTTGGTGCAAATATATCGATATCCATCCCTGCAGCAATTCCTGTTCTAATGTATTCTAAACCATCTGCTAAGGTATACGCTAATTCAATTTCACAAGTAGCTCCAGCCTCTTGCATATGGTATCCAGAAATTGAAATTGAATTAAATTTAGGCATGTGTTTCGAACTATACTCAAAAATATCGCTTATGATTTTCATCGATGGAGAAGGAGGGTAGATATAGGTATTTCTGACCATAAACTCTTTTAGTATATCGTTTTGAATAGTCCCTGAAAGGTCCTCTTTTGCTACTCCTTGTTCCTCTGCTGCTACTATAAAGAAAGCCATAATTGGCAAGACTGCTCCGTTCATGGTCATCGATACACTCATTTTATCTAAAGGTATTTGATTAAATAAAATTTTCATATCCTCTACGCTATCTATTGCTACACCAGCTTTTCCTACATCACCTTCCACTCTTTTATGGTCACTATCATAGCCTCGGTGTGTTGCTAAATCAAATGCAACAGAAAGCCCTTTTTGACCTGCTTTTAAATTTCTTCTATAAAATGCATTGCTATCTTCTGCTGTAGAGAAACCGGCGTACTGGCGTATAGTCCAAGGCCTTCTTACATACATAGTTGAATAGGGCCCTCTCAAAAATGGTGGAATACCAGCAACGAAATTTTGATGTTTGTATTTTTTAGTCTCATTTTTTGAGGATTCAGTAGACGAAAAATTAAGATATTGTAGGTTTTTACGTTTCATAGTACGTATTAAAATTTCATTTGATATAGATGTTGATAATAGGTATCAAAAGCCAATAGCATACCAAAATGATTGTCGGTATTGCAATCAAATACGTTAGCGCGATAATTCTCTGCAAAAACACTTGAGTTCATGGTGTTGGTCTCTATTAAGGCTTTTAGCGTAGTTTTCACTTCTTCATTTTTTATATTTTCTACCACTCCCGCAAGGACATTTATCATTTGCTTTGGAATATCAAACATTATTGGAACTACACGC
>ENA-ORDA01000556-ORDA01000556.1-marine-metagenome-genome-assembly--contig:-NODE-556-length-36679-cov-3.547265_pt1 | contig 36679 bp, 26 predicted proteins | sample MGYA00237778_ERZ508506 | MGnify/ENA primary metagenome ERZ508506 (study PRJEB26177, sample SAMN06267891) | marine metagenome | isolation source: Monterey Bay, California, USA | place: Pacific... | reverse complement strand
GGATGCAAGTAACAACTCTACCAGTACCTTCAGTCTGAATAATGTAATCTCTTTGATTCCAGACTCTGATAACGATGGTGTTCCCGATGATTTAGATATCTGCCCAAACACCCCATCAGATGAAATAGCAGACTCAGAGGGATGTTCAGTTAGCCAAAGGGATGATGATGAAGACGGGATTAATAATGGAATTGACAAATGTCCAGCAACTCCTTCAGGTGAGGAAGTAGATGAATTTGGATGTTCAGAATTACAGAACGACTTAGATCAAGATGGAGTGATTAATATTGAAGATCAGTGTCCTGGAACTGAGGAAGGGTTAGAAGTAGATGAAAACGGATGTTCAAGAATTCAGCTTGACGAAGACCTCGATGGGGTTCTGGATAACATAGATCAATGTAAAAACTCGAGACCAGGAACTATTGTTGATGAATTTGGTTGTGATAAAAAGCAAAACGATGAAGACTTAGACGGGATATTAAATGAAGATGATCTTTGTCCAGGGACAGAGGGTGGTCCCGAAAGTGTTGATGAATTTGGATGTTCTATTTTACAAAAAGAAACGGATGACGACTCTGACTTAGATGGTGTTAAAGACGAATTTGACCAGTGCCCAGAATCTCCACTTGGTGCAATTGTTGATCCTGAAACTGGATGTTCTGAAAAAGAACTAAGTGAAATCCAAGATTCGAAAGATGATGATAAGGACGGAGTACCAAATAAATTGGATTTATGTTTAGATTCTTCACCTGGAGCAATCGTTGATCCAACAGGCTGTACCCAAGGTGAGCTCGTTATAATTGCTGAGGTAGACAAAGATTTTGATGGTATACCCGACACCATTGATTCTTGTCCCGAAACAAATAAAGGACAAGAAGTAAACCAATTTGGATGTTCCATAAGTCAAGTAGATAGTGATAAGGATAAGGTCATGGATGACAAAGACCTTTGTCCAAATACTAATATTGGAGAAATAGTAAATGAATATGGTTGCTCCATCAATCAGTTAGAAAATGATTTGGATCTTGACGGAGTTTTAAATGAGGATGATCTTTGTGAGAACACACCTTATGGAGAAGAGGTAGATGAAAACGGTTGTACAAAATCTCAAATTGATTTAGATACTGATCTTGATGGTGTGCTCGACATTAATGATAAATGTTTAGATACTAAACGTGGTTTAGAGGTTGATGAATTTGGGTGTAACGAGAATCAGTTGGATGATGACGAGGATGGTGTTCCTAATGAACTAGATCGCTGTCCAGAAACTCCTTTAAATGCCGAAGTTAATGAAGATGGCTGTTCCGTAGATCAATTGGATCAAGACAGTGATAATGATGGCGTTTTGAATGAAGATGATTTTTGTCCAAACACAGAAGAAGGAGCTAAAGTGGATGAAAAAGGTTGTCCCTACAAGCCGCCAACTATATATGGAAATGAATTTGAAGTTACAGAATTTAGTAACGTTACTTCATCTGACAACAGCCCTCAGGAATTTAATGAGATAGCTTTAGGTAAGATTATTGGTTTTGACAATAACCCCCCTCTTATCGAAGGAGACAATAGTCTTAGTTTTTCTGTTATAGCAGGTGCAGACTCTAGCTTCTTTAATGTAGAGGGCGACATACTGTATCTAGTGAAACCAACGGATTATGAGGACAAAAACAAATTGAAAGTTGAGGTTGAGGCAACAAACAGTAGAGGACTCTCCAGTACTTCAATTATGAAACTTAACGTTTTAGATATTGCAAATACCTATACGTATACAAACTTCTCAGTAGCCATATATCCAGTTGCTGCTGCTGCTGCTGCTGCCAAAAATAGTTACAGAAGATATTTCAATCCAAACCCTTCTAAGGGAGTTGGGAAATGGAAGATTAAAAAGAAGATTAGTGGAGGAGCAGATGCTGCATTATTCTCAATTGGAAGTAGTGGTGACCAGCAAAAAAATGGTGCCGGCGAATCTGGAGATTACTTAGAATTTATAAATCCTCCTAATTTCGATGACCCACAAGATCACAACCGCGATAATATCTACGAGGTAGAAGTAATCAATATTAATTTAGAAGACGGAGACTCTGATGTTCCTGTTGTTGTAACACAAAGTCAACTTGTTGTTCCAGAAGGAATCGCTACTGCGATTCAGTTACAAACTGTACCCGCATCGCCACTAGATGATACCGATGGCGATGGTGTTGTTGATATTCTAGATAACAGTCCTCTTGTGAGTAATCCAGATCAAAGCGATGATGATGGGGATGGCGTTGGTGATGTTTCGGATGATGCTGATCACGATGGGGTTTGGAATCCAAATGACACTTGTGCTGACACACCCTACGGATCTATGGTCAACAAAGAAGGTTGCTTGATTTTTTACTTAGCACCCTCAAACTTCTCTCTTTCTAAAACGGAGAAATGCCTCGATACCAACAGCATTAGTTTAGTCGTACAAGATACTTCTGTAACCTACAACATTGCAGTAAGCGGTGCGATTAACAAAACAGAAACCTTAAGCACAAATAACTGGACACTGAACAACCTCTCGGCAGGAGATTACTCCATATGTGTTACTGTTGATGGAATCCTTGATACTGAGTTTAAACGTTGTTTCGATCTTACAATCAATGAGCCTCAACCACTATCGGTATACAGTGCTTCTAGAAAAGGACAAGAAACAGTAAACTACAAACTCGCTGGTGGAAGTAGTTATTCCATTACCCACAACGGAATAACCAAGCAAACTACGCAAAGTGACTATACTCTTACCTTAGATAAAGGAGTCAATACAGTTTCTATTTCTACAGGAATAGCGTGTCAAGGAATCTTTGAGCAATCATACTTCAATTCAGATACCGTAGTTACCGCACCGAATCCGTTCAACGAAATGTTAGCCATCTATGTTGGTGGTGAAGAAATGGATGCGAGTATTGAACTATATTCCAATGATGGAAGAATAATCACATCTCAACACTATTCATTGACCATAATGGATCGAACCCTATATATCGATACTTCGGATCTGATAACGGGAAGTTATGTTGTTAAGGTCACCAATGCTAGTGTAAATCAATCTCAAATTGTCATTAAAGAGTAATGCATATGAAAACAATACAATCGTTTAGCATCCTTTTAATTTTCACACTAATAGTATGGGGTTGTTCCTCCAGTGAACCAGCTCCCTTAAACCCGAGTATTCCTTCCTTGAGCTTCCCTATAAATGAGGAAACCTGTTTAGAAGGAACCTCGATCAACGATTCACAAAGCAGTTTGGAATTTCGTTGGAGTGCTGCTCAAAATGTAGAAAGCTACCGCTTGGATGTAAAAAACCTGAGTACGAATCAAAAAGAAAGTTTCAACACTTCTGGGACATCGTACAGTGTAACCTTGTCAACTGGAACACCCTATTCTTGGAACATTACTGCAGTTGGGGAAGAGGGAAGCGAACCTGCTTCTAGTGTTTCTTGGAAGTTTTATTTGGCAGGACCAGGTATTACAAACTACACGCCTTTTCCTTCAGAATTATTGGCTCCCAGATCGGGATCTTCGGTTACTCCAGTTGATGGCAATATTGCGTTGAAATGGAATGGATCGTATTTAGAAACTGATCTTATTCTTGAATAACAAATACGTGTACTTTAGCACTTCGTTTGTGTTCTTAGTATAACATTTCCCTATTTCTTATTTCAGCCTATATTTGTTACCTCTAGATCTATTGAATTTGCTTGCTCAATTGCCTTGCAAAAACGAGAATACTTTTGTGTCAAGAACAAAGTGAAGTGCTTTAAATGCTTTTGATATGCACTTATTCTGTTTTATAACCTTCTAATTAAAGCTTTAGATTATGACTGTTTTGAACATTAAAAAAGCCTGCTAATAAAGCAGGCTTTTTAAATAGTATAAGAATTGTTTTTCTATTGCATAGTAAAGCTTACTCTTCGGTTGTTTGCACGACCAGCAGCAGTTGCATTATTGTCTTTAGGATTCTCTTCTCCAAACCCAACATCACTTAATCTTGATGCATCTATTCCCATTTGAACTAAAGCTTCTTTAATGTTTGCAGCTCTTCTGTTGGAAAGTTTTTGATTGTAACCTTTACTACCATCACTAGAAGCATAACCTTCTATTTTAAGTTTTACGTTAGGATATTTTTTGAGTAAGTCTGAAATACCGCTAATTACAGAATTGTAATTACTTTCTTGAACGTCATTGCTAGCAGTAAATAAAATGGTGCCTTCTACGCTTTGAAGAAAATCAACCATTGCTTTTGGACTAGCAGGGCAACCTTGTGTTGCAGCAGTTCCAGCTTCATCTGGGCAAGCATCGTCTTTGTCGGCTACGCCATCTCCATCAGCATCAACACTTGGACAGCCCTTGTCAGCAGCAGTTCCTGCTTCATTAGGACAAGCATCGTCTTTGTTTGCAACACCGTCATTATCATCATCTGGCCAAGGACAACCTTCGTTCTCTTTATCTCCAGCAACATCTTTACATTTGTCGTTTACATCGAGTACACCGTCTGCGTCAGTATCCAGTGTTTTTTCGACTATGATTTGCTCAATGGTAGCCGCTTCACATTCCATAACAACATCAATATAAGTTTTCCCTTTTTTGATCTTAATTACTTTGCGAGTACATCCTTTTTTAGTGATAATAATTTCAAGAGGATAATTAAAAGAAGTAGTTACTTCAAAAGCACCATCAGCTTTAGTGTAAACTCCGGAATAAAATCCAGCACCACTAACTCTTCTTGGCTTAACAGTAACAAGTGCTTTTTCTAATTCAGTACCAGTAAGTTTGTCTTTTACAACACCATCAAAGCTTAATTGAGAAAAAGCGAATAGAGGGAATAAAAGTAACGTGTAAAATAAATTTTTCATAAATAGTATAATTTCACCGAAGATACTATTTTATCCTACTGTCAACAAGACTTTCGCTATGCAAGTTGAAATATGAATATTTGAAAATTTAGGGACTAAAGACTCGGTTTTGCACCAACTCGTATTCCGAAATCGGGTAACTGACTCGAATAGGGATTTAACTTAAATGATGAAGCCAAGGGGCTACGCCAAATGAAATCGACCCTAAAAAAACGCACATTACCATAGCCAATATTTTCAAAACCAAAGCCATATTCGTAATACAGTTCAGAATCTGGACTGTTGTATTGAAGATTCGATTTATTGATATCCCTATTTTGTGCGGTAGTGCTTCCGTATGCAAACCTAAACGTGGCAAGCGTGCGGAGCTTAAATTTCTTAATTAAGGGAATTTTGTTGGAGATGAATCCATTGAAATGATGTTCAAAATGCCCCATAAGATAGCTGTCTGCAACCATATCGTAATAATTCAAAAGAGAGAATGTTCTTGGCTTGAGCGAATAACCTTGATTAGATGGAATAGCGCTTAAGAGGGGCAGGGGAACAACTCCATAGGTTTTGCCTAGCTCAAAATTGGCGTCTAGGTTTCCCATGAAATTCAGTAATATAGTTTGATTATAAGACAGTTGTACTTTGTTGTAATCCAAAACTCCGCCAAAAAGTCCTTCGATACCTTGTGAGTATTTTAGAACGAATTTTGGGTGTAAATTAACTCCAAACCGTTGCTCAACACCATAACCAAAAACATTTCTTCTGGGGGTATATTGAATGTAGGAGTTTATTTGTACATGTTTGTACTCCGATACGACGCGGTTATTTTGTGTAGAGGCAATACTAAAAAATTCTGGCGCAGCCGAAGCGATATGTTCCGAAATCAAATTCAGGCCTACATGTAAATTATTGGAAAACCCAAAATCAAGGTTAACCCCAAAACGTTCGATATCGGATAAATAGTAGTTGGAACCTCGTGCAAGGAACGAATTTGTACCTCCAGAACTGAAATCAATTAAGTTCTTTGTTTTCAATAAACGGCTACCGAGTTGTTCAAAATCTTTCGAGTATACTGCGCCTACTGTAATTCGGGGATCTTGCTTGAGTAGGTATTTGACATCAAATGCGTATTTCGTTTTTGAGTCTCCAAAGCCATAAGCAATATAGGCATTGGAACGAAACCGGTCTTCCATGGTTTTGAATGTTCTAAAACCCAAACGCAATCGATTCCCTTCAACATCATTATTGTTAAAAGAATTCCACCATTTTCCGAACTGAATTCCAGGTGCGATGTTGGCATAGCCACCAGTGAAGAAATCTGTGAATTGTAAAATCCGCTTCATCTTACTGTTGTTCTTGATCTCGGTTAAAATACCTCGGGTATCTTTAGAATAATTTTTATTGTTTTCAAAAGCATCCCAGAATGCCTTTTCTTCTTGATATTCTTTCTGGGCTACCTGCATTTTCTGATTCTTATAAAAGGCTTCTGTTTTGGGGTTGTTGAAGCTGTATTGATCAAAGAATTCACTTTTTATAACCGCTAGTGTTTTTGCGTTTTCTGCTTTTTTAACCGCAGAAAACTCCCCTGCATACCGATTGCTTTTAGGGAGGTAAACACTATCGTTTGCAATTAGAAAGGTTTTTTCGAGGTTCAAGCCACTAACTAAATTCAAGTTGATTGCCGGATCGATTCGCATATTGATCTTAGTAAGTGCATAACTAGGAGCAGAGACGGTAAAACTACCAGTAAAGGCTAAATCTTCAGACCTGCGTGGGAAGAAGTAAATGGTGTATATTTTTTCTTTTTCTACGGCAATACTATCCAATAAAACATAATCGTAGGTAGCAAATCCATTTCTAGATAAAGGGCTTTCGAATACCTTGTCTGCAAATAAAATCCTGTTTTTGTACACATCGATATCTTGAAACACCCGTTGCATTTGCTCAAAGAAATATCCTTTGGGTTCCAAGCCGCTGATACGTTCGCCAAGGGTTACTGTTCTTTCTAAATCTAAACTATCGTTGATATATACATTTTCAACCTGTTCCTTTAAATTTAGCGGCATATACGCTTTACTACTGTTTTGTTGCTTTAGAACGCTGCGAACGGAATCAAAATCTTTTTGGAGTACTGTTTTTAGAAACGAGCTGTCTAGGTTTTTAATGCCTACCTCAAAAGAAGTGAATTTTTGATATTCCAAAGCAGTAAAGGAATGTATTCCATTTTTTCTTTTTTTAGCCCAAATTTGTCTGAGAATAGGGTAGGCGGGGTTTTCTTTTTTTCGTAATCGCTTCTTTGGTTTGAGAACTACAACCACTTCGTTCAGTTGTTCCCCCTCGACTAAGGTTATTACAATATTGTGGTTTCTTTTTCTTGTCAAGTTTAATTTTTGACTACTATAGCCCAAAAGGCTTACGTCAAGTTCGTCATGGATAGCATCAGATGACAATACAAATTCTCCGGCATCGTTTGTGATTGTACCAATTACGGTTCCACTAAAAAGCACGTTAACATAAGGTATCGGAGCCCCGTCAGCATCCTTTACAATCCCCGAGATCATGGTTTGAGCACTGAGTACCACAATATTCATAATAAAGAAGATGAATAAGAGGGGCTTTTTTTTCTTCAAAAGAGACCTTTGTGGTTGTTTTTTTAATGAAACGATTCTATGTAAAAATAGAAAATTTATGCTGAGATTTACAGTACTCCAAACAGAAAGCGTTTTTTTTTATAATTAGCTTGTAATCCCTTTCGGGGTTAATAAAATTGAGATATATTTGCGCATTGTTTTACAAAAACAATATGTTGTTCACTCGGGGTGTAGCGTAGCCCGGTCATCGCGCCTGCTTTGGGAGCAGGAGGTCGCAGGTTCGAATCCTGCCACCCCGACTAAAACAACACCACGGGCCAGTAGCTCAGCTGGATAGAGCATCTCCCTTCTAAGGAGACGGTCAGGGGTTCGAATCCCTTCTGGCTCACTCAAATTTTTAAACCCTTGCATTTGCAGGGGTTTTTTGTTTTCTGTAAAGTTTATCCATCTTTTATAATCTTGTAATTTAGCTTAATGATAGCCAGCTTTTTATGAGAAAATTCAGCTTGTTTTTATCAATATTTTGTGTGAAATTAGGGGCAAATATGACTCCAGATCTGTTCTAAAATTCATTAAAGAAGTTGAAGATTCGTTGGTAATTATATAAATCTACAAGAAAAAGGCGTTCAAATATCCAACACAAATGAAAGATAAAGAAAGTGAGCGTAGAATACTTCGTCTGTTAGAAAGGCGATAAAGTTTCTTTATTTTCTAAATTTGATCCTAAATAAACCGATACCCTCCCGACTATAAATTGAATATGGAAATACGGAATAGCGTCTTTAAGGATATGGAAACCATACTAGAACTTTGCGCAGCTGCTACTGAATTCCAACAAAGTAAAGCCATGGTTTCTTGGCCACATTTTGAGCCTCAGTTGATTGAAAATGAAATCCGTGAGAAGCGCCAGTGGAAAATGATAGTGGATAACAAGATTGTCTGTGTTTGGGCAATAACAGAAAGTGACCCTCAGATTTGGGGCGAAAAAAATTCAGCGCCTGCGCTTTATCTTCATCGTATCGCTACAAATCCTCATTTCCGAGGTAGAAATTTAGTGTTTGATATTGTTGCGTGGGCCAAGGTTTTTGCGAAAGAAAGGAATCTACAGTATATCCGCATGGATACAGTAGGCGAGAATCAAGGTTTGATTTCGCACTATAAGAAATGCGGTTTTGACTTTTTAGGCCTATCAAAACTAGAGGATACAGTGGGCCTTCCAGCTTATTATCACAAGGCTACCGTTTGTTTGTTTCAAATGCCTGTTTGAGGAATTTCATACTCCAAAGTGAAAAAAACACAACCCTGTGTTTTGCCTTTTTACTTTTAACGTTTCGATTTTGAAAGCCTATTAAATTTCGTATATTTAAATTTTAATTTAATTAATTCACTTTGTTTAAATACACCTTATTTACCTTCTTTAAATTACCCTCAGTTTTTTGGACCGGAATACGTACAACTAAAGTAACCGACACTAGTTGTGAAGTCAGTGTAAAACACCGTTGGATTAACCAAAATCCTTTTAAGTCTATGTTTTGGGCTGTACAAGGAATGGCAGCTGAGCTTACTACTGGGCTTTTAATCATGAAAGGGATCAAAGAATCGAACGCCAAAGTATCGATGTTAGTATTGAACAACAACGCTAACTTTTCGAAAAAGGCAACCGGTAGAATCACTTTTGCATGTACCCAAGGAGCAGAAATCAGTCAGTTGATGGATGAATTAATTAAGTCGGGGACTCCCAAAACCATTTGGATGGAATCCGTAGGAACCGACGAAGCTGGAGATGTTGTCTCGCGCTTCAATTTTGAATGGACATTAATCGTAAAAAAATAAATACTATGAAAGCATCTTTTATTGATGAACTATCGTTACCCGCAATTGCAGCTCCCTTGTTTTTAATATCAGGGCCAAAACTTGTAATTGAATGTTGTAAGAACGGTATTGTTGGAACATTTCCAGCATTGAACCAACGAGATACTGCAGGCTTTGAAGCATGGGTAATTGAAATTAAAGAAGCCCTCGCTGAATTTGAGGCAGAAACAGGCAAAAAAGCTGCTCCTTTTGGAGTAAACCTAATTGTTCACGGAACCAATCCAAGGGTTCAAGCCGATTTAGAAATTTGCATAAAACACAAAGTTCCTTTGATTATTACCTCTTTAGGTGCCGTACTTCTGTTGGTCGAAGCAGTTCATAGCTATGGTGGTCTTGTTTTTCATGATGTAATTAAAAAACGTCATGCTGAAAAAGCAGCTGAAGCAGGAGTTGATGGATTGATTTTAGTTGCTGCTGGAGCTGGTGGACATGCTGGTCTTACCAATCCTATGTCTTTGATTACTGAGGTTAAAGCATTTTTTGATAAAACCATTTTACTTTCAGGATGTATTAGTACAGGAAACGATATTGCTAGTGCTTTGCAGATGGGTGCAGACTTGGCTTATATGGGTACGCGATTCATTAACGTTGATGAAAGTTTAGCAGATGAAGAGTACAAGCAAATGATTATAGACAGTAACGCCAGCGATATCGTCTATACAGCAGCTGTATCTGGAGTGAATGCCAACTTCTTGCGTCCAAGTTTAGAGTCTATGGGTATTACTGAAGACATGTGGGCACAGACTAAGAAAATTGATTTTGGAGAGGAGTTGGACGCTGCCAAAGCGGAGGCTAAGGCCTGGAAGACCATTTGGTCGGCAGGGCAAGGTGTAACCTCAATTGACGATTCAGTTTCAACAACAACCCTAATAGACCGTTTAAAAGAACAGTTTGTCACAGCTTTACAAAGACAACAAGAAGTATTGAAAAAATACCTTTAGGTATTATTCGTTGATCAAACGGTAAATCAAGAGTGCAGTTCGTTGAATCAACAGATTCATGGTCTCTAGGTTTACCGTTTCGTTTGGCGTATGTGCACCAGTTCCCATTGTTCCTAGCCCATCCAAACAATCGGCATAAGCAGCAATGAACGAAATGTCTGCAGCTCCACGTTTTCCGGGATCATAAGCCAATACCGGGGCTTGTCCCATATCCAAACTCACTTGATTCAATTTACTCAACAACACACTGTTTCCCTCAGTTGGACCCATTGCTGGGTAACTATCTGTGAACTTCACTGTTGCTGATGTATTTGGGAGGTTGTTTTGAACGATTACTTTCATTTTTTCTCGAGCGTTACTTTTTTGATCTTCCGAGATAAAACGTAGGCCACCTTTCACAACTGCAGTTTGAGCAACTACATTCGATTTTCCGAAGGCATCTCCTTTACTCTGTGCGGCATCAAAATCTACAAATGTGCCACCTAAAAGAACTCCAGGGTTAAAGGTTAAATAGGTTTCACCACGAACATCGGTATAAAATTCATGTAAAATTCTACTCATTTCAAACACTGCGCCTGCACCTGTATTTTCACTGAAGATACTTGAAGAATGCGATCGTTTACCTTTTACTTCGACGCTCCAACCTGAAGAACCTCTTCGGGCTACGGTTGCGTAGTTAAAGCCTGTAGAGTTTTCAAAGCCAAGAGCAACATCACTTTTTTGAGCAGCCTCGATTAAGTCTTTTCGGGATATAGTTAAGGGCTTTCCAGTGCTTTCTTCGTCTCCTGTATATGCTACAGTTATGGATGCATCCTTCAATAGATTCAAATCCTTGAGTACTTTTAACGCATATAACATGACAACGTTTCCGCCTTTCATGTCATTGGCACCTGGACCATAAACAACTCCATCTCGAATTTCAAATTTCTGAAACGGACTATCGGCTTCAAATACGGTATCTAAATGCCCTATCAAAAGTAATTTCTTTCCTTTTTTGCCTTCAGTAGAAGCAAATAAATGTCCTGCGCGATTCATTTCTTCCGGCATTTCAATCCATTGCGTATTGAAGTCAATAGCCTTGAATTCTTCAGCCAAAACCATTCCAACTTGTTTCACTCCTGTTAGGTTGAGTGTACCGCTGTTGATGTTAACAATTTGCTCTAAGAATGCTATGGACTCATCGTTGTAAGCTTGTGCCTTCTTGATGATTTTTGATTCTGTTCTAGAAAGTTGCGCTACAGCTGAAGTAGTAGCTAGTAAACAAATTAAAAGAATAAAAAATGGTGCCTTAAAGGTCTTTGGTAAGTGATTGTACGATTTCATATTGTGCGAAAAATTCTTTAAAAATTACTTTAAGGGCTGTATACATAGGAATTGCAAAGATCAATCCGGTCGTTCCGAATAACAATCCTGCAAGGAGAATGACAATAAAGATTTCAAGGGGATGCGATTTTACGCTGTTTGAAAAGATAAAGGGTTGACTGAAAAAATTGTCAATTAGTTGACCGATTACAAACCCAATTAAAACATAGATGGATTTAGGTAAAATAACCGTGCTGAAATCTGCAGTAATATTTGAAGTCATAGAAAGTATCAACATCAATAATGCAGCAATTAGTGGCCCTATGTAGGGTATCAAATTCAAAAGCGCACATAGGAAGGCAATGATGAATGCATTTTCAATTCCAAAGATAAGAAGCACTGTACTGTAGATTATCAGGAGGATAGAAATCTGAATGAGAAGACCGATAAAGTACCTAGATAATAAATTTTGAATCTTCTTGAATGACTTTTTCATTCGGCTGTGGTGCTCTTTTTTCACGAAGGAAAAAGTAATTTGTTCAAGTAGTTGACTGTCTTTTAGTAAGAAAAAACTAATGAATAAAACCGAAAATAAACCGATGGTAAAACTACTGAGCCACCCAATGAGCACGTTCAAAAAATCAGGGATGGCACTTAAATTTAAATTACTACTCCAATCGTGCTCGGTAAGCCACGTTTTCCAATATTCATCACCTAAAGAAAAGTATTCGGTAACTTGATTGATTAAAAGAATGGTGTTCTCTTCAAGCTCTGTGATGTTGAGAAGCGATAAATTATCGCCTTGTTGACTTATGATGGGGATAAAAAGAGCAAAGAGTCCAAAAATTGAAAACCCAAAAATCACCATAGTCGTAATGGTTGCAAGGGTATTGTTGAATTTCAAATAGGTATTGAAAAAATTGAGAACCGGACGCCCCATAAGCGATATGATGGCAGCAATCACCAAATAAACAATAAGCGATTGTATGAGGTAAATTACATAGGCTAACGAACAAATAGCGCCTAAGATTAGAATGGCTCTTAGGATACCTTGGGATATGATTTTCGAATTCATTTTTTAAAGATAAGGATTAATTGAAACATTCAATTATATATTCCTATGGATCAAAGACAGGGTATGACAGGCTACTAATGCTGCCGTTTCTGTTCGTAAACGCTGACTCCCTAGGCTGATGGATTGGAAGTTGTTTTTTTCTGCAAAAGTAACTTCGTCCACACTAAAATCACCTTCAGGTCCAATGAGGATGCAGTTACTTTTTTCAGTCGCTGCTATATCTGCTAAATCAAATTTTTCTCCTGTATTGCAATGTGCGATGTATCCTTTTTTTTGTTGTGCAACAAAAGTTTCAAAGGAAATCAACTCATCCAATTGTGGAAGATGAAATTGTTGGGACTGTTTTAGCGCAGCTTGTAAAATCTTCGTTAGTCTGTCATGCTTAATTACCTTGCGTTCCGAATGCTGACACAAGAGTGGCGTAATGCGGTGAATCCCAATTTCCGTTGCTTTCTCAAGAAACCATTCCAAACGAACATTGTTTTTTGTAGGTGCAATCGCAATGTGAGTTTGATGTTTTGGGGCTGGATGTACAATTGTTTCAACCAAGTGACCATTCGTTTTTCTTGAACTGATATTTTGAATTTGAATATGTACTTCCAAACCTTTACCGTCGGTTACAGCAACTAAATCTCCCGGTTGTTTTCGCAAGACTTTGGATAGGTGACGACTTTCTTCATCGCTAAAGACAAAGGCTGGGTTTTTTAGATCAATTGTATTGTGAAAAAATAAATCCATAATTAAAATTTTAGTCGAGCAGATGCCGCTTCCTTAAGACTTCCAAAGTCTTCTTTCTGATGTTTGAGGTAACCAACAATCCCTATCATTGCCGCATTGTCAGTAGTGTAGGCGAAGGGTGGTAAATAAACGTTCCATCCTTTTTGAACAGCTGTGGTTTCGAGTTTAGAACGAAGTCCAGAATTTGCAGAAACTCCACCTCCTAAAACAACTTTAGATACTTGGTATTGATCGACCGCTTTTTCAATTTTCTGAAAGATAATTTCAATTAAAGTGTATTGTATAGAGGCACATAAGTCGTTTAGATTGGCATCAATAAAGCCAGCATCCTTTTGCATGTTCTTGTGAATGAAGTTGATTACATTTGTTTTAAAACCACTATAACTCAAATTCAGCCCGGGGACTTTTGGAACAGGAAACGAAAAGGCTTTGGAATTTCCTGTCTTTGCAAGTTTATCTATTATTGGCCCAGCGGGGTATCCCAAGCCTAGAATTTTGCCGCATTTATCAAATGCTTCACCAATAGCATCATCCAAGGTGGTTCCGATTAATTCAAATTCAAAATAATCTTTTACTAAAACCAATTGTGTGTGCCCACCAGAAACAGTTACACCTAAAAAAGGAAAGGTGGGAGTAGGGTGTTCATCTTTTATAAAATGTGCAAGTAAATGTGCTTGCATATGATTGACGTCAATAAGTGGAATATCCAATCCCATACTCATAGATTTAGCAAAGGAAGTACCCACCAAAAGCGATCCTAAAAGCCCAGGACCTCGAGTGTAGGCAATAGCACTTAATTCACTTTTTGAAACTCCAGCTTCTTTGAGCGCTTGGTCAACAACAGGGATAATATTTTGTTGGTGTGCTCTAGATGCTAATTCAGGAACGACACCTCCGTATTGTTTATGTACATCTTGTGTGGCAATGATGTTTGATAAAACCTCGTCATTTCGTAATATTGCAGCTGCAGTATCGTCACAAGAAGATTCAATTGCTAAAATATAGCACGGTTGTTGTTTCATTAATTGCTAACTTTCATTAATAATTCAAAAATAAGTGTTTCCTATCAATAAGTTTAAGAAAATTGCAATCCTTTCTGTATCGATTTTGATCCTTTTGGGAGGGCTATTCTTTTTCATATTGTCATTGGAGAGTGTACAAACACAATTTGCACAACAAATCACCCAAAACGTAAACAGTCGCTTCGATACCGATATATCAATTCAGAAAGCTTCGATCAACCTCAAGGGAGAAGTTTTGATACGCGATATTTTGATTCAAGATCACCATCAGGATAGCCTGCTTTTTGTTCAAGAATTGAAGACTTCACTCAACGGTTTGGATCGTTTCTTGAATCGAGATTATGATTTTAAATCCATAGGCTTGGATGGGGTGCAGTTTTTTTTAACGCAATACCCCAATGAAACTCAATCATCACTACAATACTTTATTGAAAAATTAAAAGACACTACGGGTGTAAAACCAGAAGCTTTTTCTTTTAAATCGGAAATTTTAAACCTAAATAACGCTTTAGTGGTTATTGAAGACATGAATGTCTTGAATTCAAGAAACACTTTTTGGGATATTGATTTAGCTTTAAAAACCTTTAATTTCGAAAAAGATGTTTTGAGTGTCGACATTCAATCTTTAAAGGGTACATCGGATTTATATGGTTCCATTAATTCGTTTCAAGCGGATATTCGATATTCTTCCGAGAGTTTAATGTCAGAATCATTTGCTTTGAAACTCAATAAGAATGAAATTAATGGTTCTGGATTGGTTACTTTTCTTGGCGGTAATTTAGCCAATCTAAACCCAGCTGAATTTTTTATTCAATTGGATAAAAACACCATACAGCTAAACGATTTCCCTTCTTTAAAGCCTTATCTAAATGCGCAGTCGATGCTAAAAGCAGACGTTGTTGTAAAGGGAAGCTTGCAAGATTTTGAAGTGAACTTCAAGCTACAAGGTGCGTATCGTTCTCTAATCGAGGGAACTATTCAGGTTGTTGATGGCCTTCAAAAAGATAAAATAAGGATCAACTCCGATGCAATTTCCATCAAAACCTCTGATAAGGCATTGGGTGCCATTTTTTTAAAAGAAACGTACGATCAACTTAAGCCGTATACTACAAAGACGGGCGATTTAATCATCGATTCTGAGTTTACTGGAGATAAAAATAATTGGAATATTATCTCCAATGTTAAAACTAAATTGGGAGTATTGAGCCCCAATGTTAAGCTGAAGCGGGTTACTGTTGATCAGCCGTGGGAACTTGCAGTTGCTTTGGATGTCGATGCTTTCGATCTCGGAACATTATTAAATCAAAAGACCCCGATAAAGGCAACTGCCTCCTTGTCTATTAATGGTACTGTAGATGAAAGGACGCTTACTCTTATTGAATCTAAAGGTTTAATTAATCAGCTTGAAATTGGAGAAAACACCTTAAATAACCTTAACTTTTTTGCAAGGCATATAAATGAGCTCACTACAGCTACGTTAGGCTCTATGGAAAGTCGTCATCTTTTCGATATGGAAATTGCTTTCAATCATGCGGAGGAGTCATTGGAGGTGAATGGAGATTTTAAGTCCCTTAATCTTTCGAGTTTTGCACTCGCAGATGTGAATAGCGACATTACATTATCTACTAGTCTTAGGTTGAAAAAAACTAAAAAAACTGCAGTTGAAGATCAATTTATTTTTGAATTAGGTGCTCCAATAATTAGCAGTAATGGCAAACAAAATCAATTCAAAGATTTGAAATTAAACGCTCAATCTGTTGGGATCAAAAAATCAATTACCATTCAAGATTCCGATGCAATAAATCTGCTTATCGAGGGAGACTTTAGGTATAATAATTTTGCCCCCTTAATCAAAGGAATGATAGATGATTTTCTATTTGTAAAGGCTTCAAAGTTGACTAGTCCGAAACAGTTTTTTAGTTTTGATGTGCAGATGAAATCAAAATTAACTGAGGCATTATTCCCTAATTTGTCAACTCCAGATGATTTTTTCCTTTCGGGCACAATCAGTTCCGATGTAAAAGAAACTGCTGTAGTTTTTGATATTCCCATCTTGTCGTTTGAAAAATATAAGTTTAAAGGCTTACACTTTGAAACAGATTCTAATAATCCAATCTATACAAGCTTCATGTCAGCGGATCAAATTCGTATTGGAGCACTAGAAACAAATGACCTCTTTCTGATTTCGTCTCCAAAAAACAAAAAAAATCAAATTCGTTTAGAAGGCATTATTGGGACTATAGAATCGAATACGTTTGAAGCAAATTTCAGCTATACTCAAGATAACACTTCTACTGTAATTGACATCAGCGAATTCAACCTTAAAAGCGATACCATCGTCTGGGAACTTGAGAAAACGATAGGGAATCAAATAGTGTATGATTCAAAAATAAAAGCCTATAAAGTTAATCCGATTGCGATTGCAAATTCTGAACAACGCATACAATTAGCTGGGATGTTCAGTTCGAAAAACGAATTCGACTTTCAATTAGATCTAAACAATGTTGGCATAGAGCCTTTTCTTCCTCCGTCTGATAATTATGCTATACAAGCGGAATTAAATTCCAATATTAGTTTTTACAGAACCCCACTTCGTAACGACGCTTTACTAAACATAACCTTATCGGATTTGGTCATCAATGAAGCCGAAATTGGGGATTTGATGATTAATTCTTCAGGAAACACCGTTTTGAATTCCTACAGAAATGAGCTAACAGTCATTAAGAATCAAGCAAAAACTTTATCTGTAAAAGGAGGCGTTCTTGTCCATGAAAAACGGACTACCTTAGACATGGACATCGAAATGAATTCTTTTGATATGTCTTCCCTATCTCGTTTGGGGAAAGGGAAAGTCACTGAGATAAGATCGCTTTTAACAGGAGAATTTAATCTATGGGGCCCAATAGATAATTTAACTCATACCGGGAATCTTACACTCGATGGTTTCAATATGACAATCCCCTTTACCAATACGGCATACGGTCTTGAAGAGTCGACTCAGCTTATATTGTCTGAACAGGAAATTAAATTCATACCTACCTCTATTTTTGATCAAACTCGTGAGACTGATGGGCTATTGAAAGGAACCATTTCACATCTCAATTTTAAAGATTGGTCAATGGATATGAATATAAATTCAGATCGCTTAATATTGATGAATCGCTTGAAAGAAAAAGGATCTTTGTTTTATGGATCGGGTTATCTTGATGGAGACATTCATGTTCATGGTCCAACTAAAAACCTAATGATTGATGTTGATGGTGCAACTGCAGATGGTACTTCGATCTTGATTCCATGGGAGGAGAATACAGGACTTGCTGACGTTTCATTCATCGACTTCATGTCTAAGACTGATTTCAATAAGCCAACGAATGAAGTTGAAGAAGAACTTCAGGAAATTACAATTGCTAGAGGGCTTGAAATGACTTTTGATTTGGACGTAAATAATAAGGCAGAAGTTGAGATTGTGGTCGATCAGGTTTCTGGTAGTACACTAACGGGACGAGGTTCTGGAAACTTATTGATGGAAACTAACATAGACGGTAAATTTAATATGTGGGGAGATTTTGTTGCATATGATGGTATTTATAATTTCAAAAACTTTGGGTTAATTGACAAAAAGTTCAATGTTAACCAAGGAGGAACCATTGTCTGGGAAGGTGACCCGCTAGAAGCTCAAATGAATATTGAAGCAGTGTATGAAGTTCCAGGAGGAGCCAATCCTGCCTTACTAGTAGATAACCCTAATTTTAATAAAAAAATACCAACCAACGTCTTAATTAAGCTAGAGGGGAGTCTACTAAAGCCCGATAATCCAGTATTTGAAATTAACTTCCCCAATACTAGTGGTATTGTTGCTTCAGAAATTAATTATAGACTTGCGGATCAACAAAGAAGACAACTTCAAGCAATTTCATTGCTCTCTCAAGGTATTTTTGTGAGCGACGTTTCTTTTTCTACGCAAGGGATTGCAAATAATTTATATGAAAAAGCCTCTGATGTTTTGAGTTCATTGATTGGTGAGGGAGATGGGAAATTGAATTTTGGACTAAATTATCTTAAAGGCGATGAACGACCCGACCTTGATATTCGATCTCAAGATCGTATTGGTGTAACTTTTGTAACTCAGATTAGTGATAAAATTTTATTGAATGGTAAAATAGGTGTTCCAGTGGGTGGGGTAGAGGAAACGCTTATTGTTGGAGATGTTCAGATCGACTTCATTTTGAATGAGGAAGGCACGCTAAAGGCAAAAGTGTTTAATAAAGAAAATGAATTTCGATATATCAGTGACGATTTGGGTTATACTCAGGGTGTAGGACTTTCGTACCAAGTTGATTTTAAAACGTTTGAAGGGCTTATTCAAAAAATAATTTCAAAAAAGAATAAAAAACCTGTTGAAACAAAACCTGAATGACCTGTTGAATCCACGCCAATTAGCTTTAGAGATTTTAAAAAACTAAATCGATTTTGTTAGAAAAAACTAATGTACACGCCACAAATACTAAAATGTGTTGTGTTTTCATTAAATTTACATTCTTTAATAAAAACATGAAAAATCAACCCAAAAAAATAGCCGTTTTAACTTCTGGAGGAGATGCACCAGGAATGAATGCTGCATTACGTGCTGTTGTTCGGGCTGGTGTATATTATGGTATCGAGTGTTATGCCATTCATCAGGGATATCAGGGGCTTATTGATAATGAATTTGAATTGATGAATGCACGAAGTGTAAACAACATCATCAATAAAGGTGGAACAATTATTCGTTCTGCACGTTGTTTAGAGTTTAGAACACCTGAGGGGCGCAAACTTGCCCACGAAAACCTCAAGAAAGCGGGTATTGATGCTTTGGTTGTCATAGGGGGTGATGGATCTTTTACTGGAGCCATGATTTTTCAAGAAGAACACAATTTCCCAGTTATCGGAATCCCAGGAACTATAGACAACGATATTTTTGGAACACGTTATACTCTTGGTTACGATACCGCAATAAATACGGTTGTCGAAGCCATAGATAAAATTAGAGATACTGCAAGCTCTCATAACCGCCTCTTTTTTGTTGAGGTAATGGGGCGTGATGCAGGTCATATTGCACTTAACTCTGGTATTGGAGCTGGGGCAGAGGAAATCCTAATTCCAGAAGAAAACCTTGGTTTGCCTCGTCTACTCGAGTCCTTGAAAAAGAGCGAGAAGTCAGGAAAGTCTTCCAGTATCGTAGTCATTGCAGAAGGAGACAAAACTGGTAAAAATGTTTTTGAGATAGCCTCTTATGTGGAGCAGAACCTTCCGTATTACGAAGTTCGAGTATCTGTACTAGGTCATATGCAACGTGGTGGATCGCCAAGTTGTTTTGATCGTGTTTTAGCTTCTCGTATGGGTGTTTTTGCAGTGGAGTCCTTATTGGCAGGAAAATCGAATGTAATGGTTGGTGTCATCGATGATAAGATGGTCCTCACTCCCTTAGAAAAAGCAATAAAAGGTAAATCTGAAATAAACGATAACTTAATCAAAGTTTCGGATATACTTTCAATATAATAATCTAGTAACCTATTAATATTAACACAAACAATAATAATTAAATTATGTCCTTAAAAATTGGAATTAACGGATTCGGTCGTATCGGTCGATTAGTATTTCGCTCGGCGATGAAACAAGCAGATGTAACGGTAGTAGGAATCAATGACCTTCTAGAAGTTAAACATTTAGCATATCTATTAAAATACGATTCTGTTCATGGAACATATGACGGGACAATTGAAGTTGTTGACAACGATTTAGTAGTTGACGGACACCGCGTGCGTATTACAGCAGAACGTAATCCAGAAGATATTGCATGGGATGCAGTAGGAACAGATGTTGTTGCTGAATGTACAGGTATCTTTACAACACTTGAAAAAGCACAAACGCATATTACTGCCGGAGCTAAAAAAGTTGTTATCTCTGCGCCATCAGCAGATGCACCTATGTTTGTAATGGGAGTAAATCACAAAGATGCAACAGCTGACCAAAACATTGTTTCTAACGCTTCTTGTACAACCAACTGTTTAGCACCTATTGCTAAAGTGTTACACGATAATTTTACTATTGAAGAGGCTTTAATGACAACAGTTCATGCAACTACTGCAACTCAGTTTACAGTAGACGGTCCTTCTAAAAAAGACTTTAGAGGTGGACGCAGTGCATTATTGAATATCATGCCTGCTGCTACTGGTGCTGCTAAAGCCGTAACCAAAGTAATTCCTTCTTTACAAGGTAAATTAACCGGGATGGCTTTCCGTGTACCTACAGCTAACGTTTCTGTTGTTGATTTAACAGTTAAAGTTGCAAAAACTACCTCTTACGAAGAAATTAAAAAAGTAATGAAAGCTGCTTCTGAAAATGATCTAAAAGGAATTTTAGGATATACGGATGAAGCTGTAGTTTCTCAAGATTTTGTTGGTGATGCTCGTACTTCTGTTTTTGATGCAGAAGCAGGAATTGAGTTAAACGGTAATTTTTTCAAAATTATTTCCTGGTACGACAATGAGTGTGGATATTCCAACAAATTGATTGACTTAGCGAAACACGTTAACGCTTTATAGTATGTATTTAATTGTTGATAGTGGGTCGACGAAGACCGATTGGTTTGCTATAGACGCAAAGGGAACAGTTTTGTTCTCTACTCAAACCTTAGGATTGAATCCCCAAGTTCTTTCATCTGCAATACTAACGGAACGAATCATAAATAATTATGATTTGTACCAAAACAGAAAAAAGGTGACTAAGCTTTTTTTCTATGGTGCTGGATGTGGAATAGAATCAACAACCAAGAGAATTAATAAAGTCTTTGAAGAGATTTTTGTTAACTGCTCTTTTAATATCAAAGAAGACACTTACGCTGCAGTATATGCATCTGCAGCGATAGGTGTTCCTTCTATAGTCTGTATTTTAGGCACAGGTTCTAATTGCAGTTACTTTGATGGACATCAGGTACATCAATACATCACCTCATTGGGTTATATTCTTATGGATGAGGCTAGTGGTAATTTTTATGGAAAACAGCTCATTAGAGGCTATTATTTCAATGAAATGCCTGAGCATCTTTCCGAAATTTTTGAAAAAGAATTTGACCTTTCTGCCAACACAGTCAAAGAAAATCTTTATCGTAAAGAAAATCCAAACACCTACTTGGCACGTTTTGCAAAATTCATGATCGTTCATAAAGACGAACCTTATATGCAAACCATGATCCATGAAGGTTTAAGACGCTTCATTAGGCACCAACTGTTCCAATTCGATAACGCCAAAGAGGTACCAATTCATTTCGTTGGATCGATTTCATACTTCCTAAAAGATGAGGTAGATTTTATCCTCAAAGAATTTGGCTTAACTATGGGAACTGTTGTAAAACGCCCCATTGATCAATTGGTTAAGTATCACGTAGATTTATTGGAAAAAGAAGTTCTGTAAAAACCGCTCTAGACTACTGCAGTCATTGAGATTTCTATACGAACAAATTTAGGGAGATTTGCTACTTCTACTGTTTCCCTTGCAGGAGCAGTATCTTCATTAAAGTATTTTGCGTACACTTTATTGACTTCAGCAAAATTATTCATGTCACTCAAAAAAATTGAAGTTTTCACTACGTTCTCAAAAGTCATCTGAGCAGCTTCTAAAACAGCTTTTAAATTTTCCATGACTTGAATGGTTTCTTTTACTAAATCCCCTTCAACGAGTTCCATTGTTTTGGGATCAAACGGTATTTGCCCGGACATATAGAGAACTCCATTAGAGAGTACAGCTTGATTATAAGGTCCAATTGGTGCTGGTGCATTGGGTGTAGTGATGATTTTTTTCATGTTAGGGATATTATAAATTATAAACGTCTATCGGGTTCATTTCTTTTGTCATATTTTAAATCACTAAGTAAACCCGATTTAATTCCAATAAAGAAACTCCATGAGCTTCTATTTCCAAAAGGAACCCAACTGAAATTTAATTTCCAGCTTTCTAAATCTCGATTAAAACGAAACTGAGTATAGGTCACTCCTTTTTGTTTAAAGTCATATCCAGACGAAAAACCAACAGCCCACTTCGGGGTTAGATCCATGTCGCCAGATATCATCAGGGAATTGTTTCTAATATCGTCTTCTCCTCTAGAGTTACTGTATGTAATAGAATGCGCGAACTTAATATTCCAGGGCAACTTTGAGCGATAGAGTCCATTCGGTTCTTCATCCTCTTTATCTTCTTTTTGGTTCTCTCGAAATCGTCCGTCCGAAAAATTATTGGCTACACCAAACAAATCATCATCCCGGCCCCCACCAGAGAGACGTTCGTAATCACTTCCTGAAAAAGTATCTTCCTCTTCTTCCTCTTCTTCGTCACCTTCTTTTTTTTCAAAGTCGTCATTAGACAAAGAGAATCCAATATTCATGTTGGCACTAGTGAAACGCACCAAGCCGCCACCATTTTTTACATGAAAAGTACTTATTCGAGTATTGTTTTCGTCAATCCCATAAGGATCCATGGTTGCTGCCAAATTGATACTTACCTCGTCTTTAAATAGGGAAGCACCAGTTGTAACCCGAATAGGGGAAAGTTTAAAATCTTCAGCGGTGAGGTTGTAACCGGTGCTGAAGTTTAAATTGTTTAAAAGTTTAATCTTTTTAGGCTCCGGATCTAGCGTATCTTTACTGGCAACCTTGGCTTCAAAATTATTACTCAAACTGATTCCCATGGATTTTGACATCCCCCGAGAAGGTTTTCCGAAAAGAGCATTTTCAAAACGGGTATATTGAGCCTTTGTCCCATTTGCATCAATAATGTAATCATCATAGTATCTTTCAAAACTGGGTTGAACACTATAGCTGATTGATGGGCGCATGGTATGTCGAATGGATTGAAGTCTGCTCCCTTCTTTGAAATTAAAAGTTCCATAGATTGTAGTCCCCATACTCGCACTGTAGTTGTATTCTCTAAAAGCTGCAAATCCTTTGAGGGTGTCTTTTACTACGCCAGCTTCTTCGGTATAGTCATTGTACCGGACAGTATTAGGAGTCCAAATCTCCTTGTAGTTTGCTGATGTACTAACACTTAGGTGTTTTAATACTTTGAAATTGGTGCTTATTGGAATACTGTGTGAAACTCCTGCTCGCGCATCTTCAAACATTTCTTTCTTAAATAGAAATTCTTCAGTAGTTATAATCCGACTTTCACCGCGGGTCGAATACTGAAAGTTTATGTTTTGAATAAAACCTTTCTTCGTTCCTGTTTTGGGTGCAAATGGGAAAATACGTTCCATATTCGCTTGAAAGGTTGGCAACGTTAAATTAACAGTTTGTGTTTGTGTATTTTGAGAAAGGGAAGAGGTTAGTGAGACATTTACTCGAGGATATTTCGGGAAAGTTTTGGAATAAGATACCGAAGAACTCAAGGTATTGTTTAGGAAATTTGCATCATTAAGTTGATTTACGGATTGCGTAAAATATGAACTACTTCCAAGGTTTACAGAGGCAGAGAAATTTGAAGTGGGGCTCGCTTTTGAATCCCTTCGGTGGGTCCATCGTATGTTGTATACCGTTGCATTATTGTAATCAGGGAAGCCACGTTCTCCATTAACTAGTTTTTCATACCGGAAACTAAAATTCCCACCAAATTTGTAATTGACTTTATACTGGGTATCAAAACGAAGTCCATAACTTCCGTTTGTGTAATAATCACCTGTGAAGTTGAGGTCAAAATATTGATTTACGTTCAAGTAGTATCCACCGTTTTGAATGTAGTACCCTCGTTGTGCGCTTTCTCCATAGGTAGGAAAAACTACACCAGAAGCCTTATCGTTTGTTGTTGGAAAGTAAGCAAAAGGAAGTCCTATTGGCGTTGGCACATTGGCAATGTAGATGTTACTTAGTCCAGCAATTATCTTACCACCAGGAACCATTTTTCCTTTTCGAATTCGTATGTAATAATCTGGATTATCAGGATCTGATGAGGTTGTGACTTTTGCATCCTTTATATAATAAACCGAATCGTTTTCTTTTTTTGTGAAATCAGAAAAGACGTTCATACCGCCTTGTTCTGTCTTGGAATTCCAAATCAGGGCTTTCTTTGTGTCAAAGTTAAATCGTATAGAATCGGGATTTACCTCGTTTCCAGCTTGAATAAACATAGGTTTCTGAGATAAGTTACCCAACGAATCTGCAATTCTACCAGCATAAACCTCGTTTGTGATATAATCCATAACAATGACCCCAGCCTCCAAACGCATATCCTCATAAGTCAAAACTGCTTTATTGTATAAACGGATTTTATTTGACTTTTGATCGATCTTCACCGAATCCATGGCATTGTAATTGATTAAATCGAGTAGGAGAGGTTTCTTTTGTGGAATGCTGTCAAGAACTTCATTTTCGTTGACCTGTTCTAGGTTTAAACTGTCTTGAAGTACTTTTTTCTCTTGGGAAAGATCGTTTTGACCATAGACAAACGATACCTTCAAAAAAAGTATTAACAATATGACTGAATAAAAAGACTTTGTTTGCAAGGCGATATAGGCTATTTTTGTGTAAAATACAACGCCTCAAAATTACATATATTTTTGATGCTTGTTATCGTTTTTAAGTATTTATTAGCAATGAAATTAGTGCAACATTACACATTTAACATTTTACTAATAGGCTTCTGTCTTATAGCTAATCCTGCTGTTGCTAGTATTCAAACCGATTCAAGTCAAGACAAGCCATTTGTAGTTGTTCTAGATGCTGGTCATGGAGGTAAAGATTCAGGAAATCGTGGGAATGGATATTACGAAAAGAAAATAGCGCTCAATATCATTTTGCAAATTGGTGAAATCTTGGAAAAGAAGCCAAATGTAAAGGTTATTTACACACGAAAAACCGATGTTTTTGTAGATTTAATTGAACGGGCTCGAATTGCCAATCGGGCAGATGCTGACCTTTTTATATCGGTACATTGTGATGCACATACCTCTCAGGCTTATGGTGCTGGAACTTTTGTTTTGGGACTTCATGCCAATCAAAGAAATTTTGAGGTAGCCAAGAAAGAAAACTCCGTAATTTTTTATGAAGAAAATTATGAGGAAAACTACGACGGTTTTGACCCTAACAATCCTGAATCTGTTATTGGACTGACGCTAATGCAGGAAACCTATTTAAACCAAAGTATAACAGCTGCCGATGCCATACAAAAAAGCTTTGTTGCAAACCTGAAACGGAAAGATAGAACTGTAAAGCAAGCTGGTTTTGTTGTGTTGAAATACACCTACATGCCTAGTGTCCTAGTAGAAACAGGGTTTTTAACTAACGTAAAAGAAGGAGCTTATTTGAACTCGTCAAAGGGTAAACTTCAAATGGCTCAAGCTATTTCAAAAGCAATAATTAATTACAGAAATTCGTTAAATTCATCAATCAATACAACATCTTCAATTGGGGAAGAAGTTGTCGAAGAAGAAAAGGAACCAGCTGTTGTAACTTCTGAAGGGGTTGTTTATAAAATTCAAATTGCTGCAAGCTCAAAAAAACTAGAAACAAAGGCGTATAACTTCAAAGGATTATCTCCGATATCACTTGAGAAAGAAGAGAAATTATATCGCTATTATTTCAATGAAACTTCCTCCTATGAAAAAGCTAAGAAATTAAAAAAGAAGGCAAAGAGGAAGGGATATAAGCATGCTTTTATCGTCGCTTTTAAAGAAAATAAAAAAATTAAATTATCTACCGTAATCCCCAAGTGATTATAACCCTAAAACCCGAAATAATTATTATTTTTGAATAAAACAAACCCAACTTGAGACTATCTAAAGAAATCAAAGCAGCGCTATTTGTTCTAATAGGAATTTTTTTATTCCTGATAGGGTTTAACTTTCTAAACGGCACTTCGTTGTTTAAGAGTGAAAGTGAACTCTATGCAGTTTTTGAACAAGTTGAGGGACTTCAATCTGGAACTCAAGTTACCGTTAACGGATTAACTGTTGGAAAGGTGAAATCGATTAACTTCCTTCCTTCTTCCACTAGAATTCTTGTAACTTTTAGTGTTAGAAATGATCTTAAATTTGCTAAAAGTAGTATTGCTGAATTATATGAACCAGGACTAATTGGTGGTAAAGCCATTGCCATTATTCCAGCTTACGACCTCGAGAATTCGTTGGCCTCGGGAGATACACTTCCTAGTCGAGTGAAACCCGGTCTTACTGACGTGATTGGCACAGAAATCGAACCCTTGCAAAAAAAGCTAGGTGAACTCCTGATCAATGCAGATACTTTAATCTCGTCTTTGAATGTGGTTTTGGATGACCAAGCACAACAAAGTTTAAATAAAGCAATGACCGAAGTGTCGACAACCATAACAAATCTAAATACCGTCTCAGCTGCTCTTTCCAAAATTCTAATCAAACAAGAATCCAATATCAACCAGACTTTTGACAATCTAGCGCAAGCTTCTGTTAATTTGAATCAAATTTCGGATTCCCTTTCTCAGGCTAATTTAAAAGGTATGGTTACTGAATTTGAAACAGCAGCCTCTAGTTTAAATTCGATTCTGAAATCGATGGAGCAGGGTGAAGGCAGTATAGGAAAGCTTTTGCACGACGATGCATTATACAATAATCTTGAGGCTAGTACCAAAGAAGTTGAATTGTTGATTAAGGACTTAAAAGAACATCCAAAACGCTATGTTCATTTTTCTCTTTTTGGAAAAAAAGATACTCCTTACGAATCTGAAGATAAAAACTAATCCACTATGTATATTGAGTTTTTACCGAATGTTGTTTTTGTTTTTCTTTTGCTAACAGCAAGTGTCATATTCACGAAAAACATTCTCAAAATTAAGAATAACATTTACCTTGGTAAAGCCATTGATCGTAACGACAAGTCTGGCGAACGATGGAAGAATATGGCTCGGATTGCACTTGGACAGTCTAAAATGGTAAAACGTCCTATTGCTGGACTATTACACGTTGTTGTTTACATTGGTTTTTTAGTAATTAATATTGAATTACTTGAGATCATTGTCGATGGTGTTTTTGGGACACATCGAATCTTTGCTCCTTTCTTAGGTGGTGTTTATGATGTGTTGATTGCTACGTTCGAGATTTTTGCGTTTTTAGTGCTTATTGCTGTAATCATCTTTTGGATGAGACGGAATGTACTCCGATTGAATCGTTTCTGGAAAAGTGAAATGAAAGGTTGGCCCAAATTAGATGCGGATTTGATTTTATATTTCGAGATCGTTTTAATGTCTTTGTTTTTGACAATGAATGCAGCCGACTATTATATTCAAACCAACTTCCCTGATGCACTACATTACCAACAAGCTGGGTCTTTCCCTATAAGTCAATACTTATCTTCGCTTTTCAGTGGAATGTCACTGGATTCGGTTGTTTTGTTAGAGCGAACTGCATGGTGGATGCACATCATTGGCATTTTCATCTTTCTAAATTATTTATATTACTCTAAGCACTTGCATATTCTATTGGCTTTCCCGAACACCTATTTTGCTAATTTGAATGCAAAAGGTGGTTTTGCAAATAACCCAACGGTAACTGCAGAAGTGAAATTGATGCTAGATCCCGATGCAGACCCATACGCAGTCCCTGAAGAATCTTCAGATGAACCTGATAAGTTTGGTGCTTCTGATGTAACGGATTTGAATAGAGTTCAGCTTTTAAACGCATACACTTGTACCGAGTGTGGGCGTTGTACGAGTGAGTGCCCAGCAAACCAGACCGGGAAAATGCTTTCTCCAAGAAAGATAATGATGGATACTCGTGATCGACTTACTGAGGTAGGCGATAACATTCAAAAAAACAAAGGAGTTTTTGTTCCCGATGGAAAACAACTACTCAACGATTATATTTCCCCCGAAGAATTATGGGCCTGTACTTCATGTAACGCGTGCGTTGAAACTTGTCCAATTGACATTGATCCACTTTCCATAATAATGAGTATGCGTCAATATTTGGTTATGGAAGAGTCTGCGGCTCCAACTGACCTTAATAATATGATGGGGAATATCGAAAATAACGGGGCACCTTGGCCTTTCAATCAACAAGACCGAAACAATTGGGTTCAAGACCTCTAATTTTTAAATCAAAAAAAATGCACAAAGAAGAAGCAGAAAATTATTTACACAAAAAAGTTGAAAACGGAGAAGACGTTAGTCCGGTTTTACCAGAAGGAATTAAAAACTATCTGATCGATATCGATGGGACTATTTGTGATGATATTCCTAACGAGGAACCAGAGCGTATGGAAACTGCAGAATTGTATCCCGATGCTTTAGAAACATGTAATCGTTGGTTTGCTGAAGGGCACTTAATTTGTTTCTTCACTTCTCGAGTAGAAGCTAATCGTGAAGTAACCGAAGGTTGGTTGAAACGCAACGGGTTTAAGTACCACAGTTTATTAATGGGAAAACCAAGAGGTGGAAATTACCATTGGATTGATAACCATCTAGTAAAAGCTACCCAATACAAAGGAAAATTCACAGAATTGGTAAACAAAGAAGTAACCATTCAGGTTTTTGATGACGGTGCTAACGACAACTAGATTTTATGATTAAAGTACCAACACTTGCAGAACTCACCGCAGAAGGTAAAACCCCTGAAATTTTATTTTGGGTAGGTTGTGCGGGGAGTTTTGACGAACGAGCAAAGAAAATCACAAAAGCTTTTGTGAAGCTACTTCACAATACTGGCGTATCCTACGCAGTTTTGGGTGCGGAAGAAAGTTGTACAGGTGATCCTGCTAAACGCTCAGGAAATGAATTCCTCTTCCAAATGCAAGCGGTAACCAATATTGAAGTTCTCAACGGTTATGGGGTAAAAAGAATTGTTACTGCATGTCCGCATTGCTTTAATACCCTAAAAAATGAATATCCTGAACTTGGTGGTACTTATGAAGTAGTGCATCACACCCAATTACTAAAAGAGTTATTGGATGATGGAAAACTAACGATCGAAACAGGAACTTATAAAGGAAAAAAAATAACCTTTCATGACCCATGTTATCTTGGTCGCGCAAACAATGTTTACGAGGCACCTAGAGAGTTGATTCGGAAGTTAGATGCTGAGTTGGTTGAAATGAAAAATTGCAAAGCCAAAGGCCTTTGCTGTGGTGCTGGTGGTGCTCAAATGTTTAAGGAACCTGAGAATGGCGCTAAAGACATTAATATTGAGCGAACCGAACAAGCATTAGAAGTGAAACCCGATATTATTGCTGCAGGCTGCCCGTTTTGTAACACCATGCTAACGGATGGAGTTAAAAACAAAGAAAAAGAGGGGGAATTACCCGTATTGGATATCGCAGAACTCATTGCCAACGCAAAAGATTTATAATATATGTTAATTCCTTTTACTGATTTACCCGATCAAGCTCGCGTATGGATTTACCAAGCCTCACGACCTTTTTCAAAAGAGGAAAAAGCGGATATTACCCAAGAAATTGAAGCTTTTTTAAAACAATGGGCAGCCCATGGTTCTGATTTAGTAACTTCTTACGAAATTCCCTACGATCGGTTTATTGTTATAGGACTGAATGAAGAAGTTCAAGGTGCCACTGGTTGTTCTATCGACTCCTCTGTACGCTTTATTCAAACATTAGAGTCGAAGTATCAAATTGAGCTTTTAGACAAGATGAATGTCACCCACAAAGAAGGGGACAAGCTTTTATACACGCCTCTTAAAGAATTTCGGGCTTTGGCTAAAAAAAGAAAAATCTCGTCAAGTACTATAGTTTTTAATAACTTGGTAGTAGACAAAGCAGAATACACAAGTCACTGGGAAGTCCCTGCAGGTCAAAGTTGGCATTCCCGTTTTATTAAATAAAACCAATACCATATGCGAATTTTTCTATTTTCACTTTTAGGTATTTGCTCTTTATATGCACAAACTCCCGACCCTTTACTTGCAATAAATTATGAAGCGCAGCAAGAATGGGTAGACAGTACCTATTCTAGTCTCACTTTAGATGAAAAAATTGGGCAATTGTTTATGGTGATGGCCTTTTCTGAACAAGGAAATGAACATTTCGATGCAGTTTCCAAGAACATAACAGAAAATAAAATTGGGGGCGTGATCTTCTCTTTAGGTGGCCCGCTTGGTCAAACCGATTGGTTGAATCGTTTTCAAAAGAAATCCAAAATTCCATTACTAATTGGTATGGATGCTGAATGGGGTGTTGCAATGCGTTTAGATTCTGTTCAAGCTTTTCCTTGGAATATGACCTTAGGAGCTATTCAAGATGATAAGCTGGTTCAAGCGGTTGGATATAGAATTGGAGAACAAGCGAAACGCTTAGGGATTCATATTAATTTTGCACCTTCAGTAGACATCAATACCAATCCGAAAAACCCAATTATTGGAAACCGATCTTTTGGAGAAGATAAAGAAAATGTAGCCAGAAAAGGAATTGCCTATATGAATGGAATGCATGAAGCTGGAGTACTTTCATCGGCAAAACATTTTCCAGGTCATGGCGATACCGCTACTGACTCGCATTTAGGCTTACCATCGATTAATTTTTCTTCAGAGCGAATTGATGAAGTGGAATTATATCCATTCAAAAAAATAATCAATGCTGGAGTATCTTCTGTCATGGTTGCCCATTTGGATATTCCTGCACTCGATGCTGGAATCCCATCTTCTTTATCTCAAAAAACAGTACAAGTTTTACTTCAAGATTCTCTTAAATTCAAAGGATTAGTAATTACGGATGCTTTGAATATGAAAGGCGCTTCTGGGATTAGCCCAAAATATGGAATTGATGTTGCAGCTTTTTTAGTAGGGAACGATATTCTTTTAATTCCTAACAATGTAAGTACCGCAATTAAGAAAATGAAACGTGCTTTTAAAGCTAAAAAATTCTCAGAAGAACGTTTGGCCCTGTCTGTGAAGAAGATTTTAAAAGCAAAGTACTTAGTTGGTTTAAGTAATAACAAAACAGTTTCAAAAGAAAACCTTAGTTCAGATCTAAATACGATTGAAGACGATTATTTAATTGCAAAAGCAATGCAAGCTGCTGTTACAGTTGTACAGAATAAGAACGCTATTTTACCGCTCAGCAATGAGCAAACCTATGGTTATATCAAACTTGGGGATGCGACTGGTTCTGCCTTTAAGAACAACTTGATGCAAAAGCTAAAAATACATACTGTCGATGCTTCTTTATCGAACGATGAAATTATACAGGCTCTTGCGTCTTACAGAAAAATCATTATTGGTTTTCATCGTTCCAATGCAAGTCCATGGAAAGCGTCTAGCTTTTCAAGAAAAGAAATGCAACTCTTAGCGGCTCTTTCAAAAGACCATAATATAATCCTCGATGTTTTCGTCAAACCCTATGCACTGAGTAAGATTGGGAACCTAGAAGCAATTGACGGTTTGGTGGTTAGCTATCAAAACAGTACAGTTGCTCAAAAAGCATCTGCCGAAATTCTTTTAGGCGAACGAAAGGCTACAGGTCGTTTACCAGTTTCTATCTCATCCTCTTATCCCGTTGGAACAGGAATTTCACTGATTGGGCCAAAAAAATTAGGAATAGGAACTCCTTTGGAAGTTGGACTAAACCCAGAACGATTGAATCGAATTGATGCGCTTGCACAAATTGCAATGGATTCTCTAATGACTCCTGGGATGCAAATTCTAGTAGCTCGTCATGGGAAAGTGGTTTTCAATAAAAGCTATGGATTTCATACGTATGAAAAAAAAAGAGCTGTTGTAAACACTGATATTTATGACTTGGCGTCCCTCACTAAAGTACTAGCAACACTTCCTTTGGTTATGAAGGAAGTGGATTTAGGGAAACTGTCTTTAGATACCCAATTAGGCACTTTAAACAAAGAATGGAGCGAATCCAACAAAGCCAATATTAGTATTCAAGATATGCTCTCGCATTATGCACGTCTGATTCCTTGGATACCTTTTTATAAAGAAACCTTAAAAGAAAACAGCACTAAACTGAACAAGAAGTTTTATCGTAAAAGATCGAGTAAACGATTTCCAGTTCCAGTTGCAGATCGTTTTTATGGTAAAAATAATTTATCAAAACGAATTAGTGATCAAATTTTAGCAAGTGAATTACGAGATACCTTGGAATATAAGTATTCTGATATACCCTATTTCTTTATGAAAGATATGCTAGAAGATCGTTATCAAAAACCTCTTGAAACGCTTGCGATGGAATCTTTTTACAAGCCATTGGGTTTGGTTCGGACTACATTCAACCCAAATAAAAACACACCCAATCAAACAGTTATTCCGTCTGAGATCGACACTTACTATCGGAATCAGGAATTGAAAGGAGAAGTTCATGATATGGCTGCGGCCATGTTAGGTGGCGTGGGAGGTCATGCAGGTCTTTTTTCGAATGCTAGTGAAGTTGCGATATTCATGCAGCTTTTTTTACAGCAAGGAAGTTATGCTGATAAGCATTATTTTTCTTCTTCAACTTTTGATCAGTTCAATCAATGTTTGTATTGTAAAGAAGGAAATAGACGCGGTGTTGGCTTTGATAAGCCACAATTAGAAGGAAGAGGTTCGACCTGCGGTTGCGTTCCAAAATCTAGTTTTGGGCATTCCGGTTTTACAGGTACTTATGCTTGGGCAGATCCTGAGAATGAATTGATTTATGTTTTTTTATCTAACAGAACCTATCCGACAATGGATAACAACTTGTTGTTAAAACATGATATTCGTACTCGAATACAACAGTATATTTACGATGCAATTATAAATTAAAACCTCAAAAATTTGAAAATAGCAATTGTTTGTTATCCAACATTTGGTGGGAGTGGAGTAGTGGCTACTGAATTAGGTTTAGCCTTAGCTCAGCAGGGGCACGAAATCCATTTTATAACCTATAAGCAGCCGGTTCGTTTAGAAGCTTTAAGTGAAAATCTTCATTTTCACGAAGTCAACGTGCCAGACTATCCGCTTTTTCAATTTCAACCCTACGAGCTTGCTTTGTCCAGTAAGCTGGTCGATATGGTTAAATTACACAAGATTGAAGTACTGCATGTACATTACGCTATTCCGCATGCCTATGCCGCTTATATGGCTAAAAAGATGCTGCAAGATCAAGGAATTAATTTACCCATTGTAACAACACTTCACGGTACCGATATTACTTTAGTAGGGAGTCATCCTTTTTATAAGTCAGCAGTAGAGTTTAGTATCAATCATTCGGATTGTGTTACTTCTGTCTCGGAAAGTTTAAAAATGGATACGCTTGATTTGTTTGACATACGTAATGATATCAAGGTAATTCCGAATTTTGTGGATTTCAACAAACACTCAAATCACAATGAAGATTGTGAACGTCATGTAATTGCTCCTGCTCATGAGCGCATCATTTCGCATGTTAGTAATTTCAGGTCTGTAAAACGAATCCTAGATGTGGTTCAGGTTTTTGAAAAAATAGTAAAAGAAGTTCCTGCAAAATTAATCATGGTAGGCGAAGGTCCTGACAAACAGGCAGCAATGGACTATTGTCTAGAACATGGAATTGCAGACTCTGTAAAGTTCATTGGGAAAAGCAATCAGGTTTTCGAAGTACTCTGTTATTCAGATCTCTTTATACTCCCATCAGAAACGGAAAGTTTTGGTTTAGCCGCTTTGGAGGCAATGATGATGCGAGTTCCTGTAATATCTTCAAATACAGGAGGATTATCTGAGGTAAACATCGAAGGGAAGACAGGATATCTTTTTGATGTTGGTGATATCGATGGAATGGTTGATAAAAGCATTGCCCTTTTACAAGATGATGTACTTCTAGAAGAATTTAAAAACAACGCTGAAAATGAAGCCCGTAAATTTGATTTAAATCAGATTGTTGGTCGTTATGTTGCTGTTTATCAAGAAGCGTTGGAAAACCGATAAGTTTTATTGAGGATTATAAATGCGTTCGGCGTTTTTATATGCATCTTCCTTATTGAGCGACATTTTTTTAGTTTTAAATTTTGTGTATAACTCCATCTGATCCGCATAATGGGGCGAATCAGGATGATCAGAACTACCATACGAAATAGACGATTCAATCTGAGTTCCCTCGGGGGTAAAGCGAACCAACTCGATATACGATTCTCCACTAACAATTTTTACTTTCCCATCCTTATGTGGAACTGCACTCATTGATGTCAGTACATCCGGTAAACCAAATACAGGTAATTCTTTATCTCCTCGTACAAGTTTTTGATAATCACCTAGTGTTATTTCAGTAGAATTAAAGTGTTTTAGCATATAGGCTTTTGCATCACGTAAAGCTGCTATTAAATACGTTTTAGGAAAAGTTTTTGGTTCCGGTAATTTCTCATAGTACGGATACAAACGATAATAAAAAACAGCAAAAGAACCCGCCCCTTTTGAGGTTGCATTTGCTTTCCGATCCCAGTTTTGAATGCTTTCAAGTATAGGAGCAATGTCGGGGTATCGCTTGGAATCAATATCGAACAAGGCATTAATATCCATCCACGAAAAAGTCATTTTTTCAGGATATTGACGATCGTATTTTATGCGTTTAAAATCTTCATAAGAAACCTTGTCTTCCGCATCGATTAATTCTTTTAACCGAATAGAACGGTTGTTTTCATAGCGTTCAAAACCCATGTCCAACGAAAAAGCATCTCCATTAGGATTATTTGTTTCGTCACTTGATCTAAAAGGGGAGTGGTTGGTGTTGTAAAAATAACCCGAAGAAGGCTGAATTACTTGTGGTAGTTCTTCAATATCATAGGTCTCCGTCCACAAAGTCTTTTTGGTGTTACCTGGAACTACTTCTTTCCAATTATAACCTTCTGCTCTTTTTGGGACAAGCCCGTTCGAAATGTAAAAGATCGTATCGTTTTTATCAGCATATCCAATATTGTAACCTGGAAGTGCTTTCATTTTTAGTATATCGTAAAATTCGTTGAAGGAAGTTGCTTTGTTCATTCGCCACCATTGTTCTAAGCCACGAACTTCATACAATGCCGGTGTACGAACAGCGTAATATCCAGATTTGTTTTTAAGTGTTGGTCCAAATATACTACGGTAGTATTTTTTTGAAACCTTGACAGGAATTCCTAAAACCTTGAATGTCATTTTTGCTTTGAATGACTCTAAGGGATATTCTTCCCCATCCACCAAATACACATTTTTCTTTTTTGGGTGCATTTCCAATGCAAATACATCCATTTTGTCTGGCTGGTTTACGGTATGCGCCCAGCCTAAATATTCGTTTGCACCAATAAGTACACTTGGACTACCTGCAAATAATGCTCCCAGAATATTGGTTCCTTCTTCGCTACACAGATGTGCTTCATACCAAGATACTGGACCATCTAATGGCTGGTGGGTGTTTATTGCAAGATAGGTATCACCATCAGTAGTCTTAGAACTGTTAAAGGCAAAAGTATTTGAACCTTTTAAATCTTCTTTTGAACGGGTGTAATTTAGATCATCATCCAAGATCTTGGATACCCAATAATCCCCTTTAGATGAAATAAAAAGTTGCAATTGAGCATAGCGCATCATTCTTTTGGGAGTAACAGGAAAAAGATCATTCGATAACACCTCTTCTGGGTGTGTTTGAGCATAACGGTTTATTCCTTGAGCGTATCCCTCAAGAATTTTCTTGTATTCTGGACTGGTTTTGATTTCATATTCCTGTTCTACTAATTCTTCTGAACGGATAAATTGAGCAAGGAAATCTGCTGGGATTCCTTTTTTACCCAAATGATTACTGAGTAAGTTGTTTCCTGCTAAATAGGATTGCTGTATGGTTGTAAAATCGTCTTCTGCATGAGCCCAAGCAAGCCCATAGGCTACTTCCGCATCCGTCTTAGCAAAAATATGGGGAACACCATAAGTGTCACGTGCGATGTCAATTCCTTTTGGGTTAATTTGAGCATCATCAAATTCGATTAAAGCGTTTTTTGAGGGAAAATCAACCCTTGCTTTTGAGATACCAGGGGTAGCATTGAGTTCCTTTTCTATCACTGCAGCACAACCCATCGCACAAACCATTCCTTCAATGGTCATAGAAATGGTCGCATTAGTAACCTCAACGCTAGTGATTTCCTCTTGTTGTACAGGAGGGGTTTTAGTTTCTGGCTTTTTAGATTGACAGCTGCTGGTAAGGATTAAAGTCAATAAAACGAATAATGTTCTTTTCATGGGATAAAATTAGTGAATTAATCAATAATGTATTTTATAGAAAAGGCGCACATTTGTAAAAAAAAGTAGCGAATGTCTGTCGCGGTTAAAAAGTGGGTTTATTTGATTGTCCTTTCGATT
>ENA-ORDA01000551-ORDA01000551.1-marine-metagenome-genome-assembly--contig:-NODE-551-length-36966-cov-9.934371_pt1 | contig 36966 bp, 36 predicted proteins | sample MGYA00237778_ERZ508506 | MGnify/ENA primary metagenome ERZ508506 (study PRJEB26177, sample SAMN06267891) | marine metagenome | isolation source: Monterey Bay, California, USA | place: Pacific... | reverse complement strand
AATTTCATCAGCTGTGTTTATCAATGAAAGGTCGTTTATATTAGTATTAGGTTTGCTATCATCTTTATGCTCATCTATTTCGTTTTTTCTTTCTTGGAATGTATCACTCATTCCTGTAGCTACTATGGATATTTTTATTATTCCTTCAAGGGCTTCATCCACAGATGACCCAAATATAATATTAGCATTGCCATCAACTTCATTTCTGATTTTACTTGCAGCCTCGTCTACTTCAAATAAAGCCATGTCAGGTCCACCTTGAATGTTTAAAAGTATTGAATGAGCACCCTTGATATTACTATCATCAAGTAAAGGGTTATTTAACGCTGCTTGTGCGGCGTTTATTGCTCGTTCTTCGCCAGAACTTTCTCCTGTTCCCATCATAGCTTTGCCCATGTCTCCCATGATTGATTTAATATCAGCAAAATCAAGATTAATCATCCCTGGGTTTGTAATTAAATCAGTGATACCACATACCCCTTGATAAAGAACGTCATCTGCCATTTTAAAAGCTTCAGCAAATGTTGTTTTTTCATTTGCAATTTTAAATAAGTTTTGATTTGGAATAACAATTAAGGTGTCAACACATTGTTTTAAAAGTGATAATCCACTTTCTGCAACATCCATCCTTTTCTTTCCTTCAAAATCAAATGGCTTTGTTACAACTGCTACAGTCAATATTCCACGATCTTTTGCTGCTTTAGCAATTACAGGTGCTGCACCAGAACCTGTTCCGCCACCCATTCCAGTTGTAATAAATAACATATTTACATCAGCTAATTCAGACAAAATCTCTTCAATTGACTCTTCAGCTGATTTTCTACCTATTTCAGAGTCAGATCCGGCTCCAAGTCCTAAAGTTAAATTTTTGCCTAACTGTATTTGTCTTTTAGTTAGGCTTCTAGATAAAGCTTGGCCGTCTGTGTTTGCAACAATAAATTCTATATTTTCTACATTTGCATTGATCATTGTGTTAACTGCGTTTCCACCAGCTCCTCCAATGCCAATAACGGATATTTTTGGCTCAGTATCATTTATATTTTCTGGAATTGTTATATTAAGTGACATTGTATTCTCCTTTGTTGTTGAATTAATATTATTTTTAGCTCACAAATTTTCATCAAACCAATGACCTATTTTCCCGAAATAATTAAAAAAGCCTTTATTCATTTCATTTAATTTTGGAATTTTATCTTTCTCTAAACTTTTAATGAGTAACCCTGCCAAACAAGCAAAGGTTGGTGATTGTATAATTTCTGGCACGCCAATTAGGCCAATAGGTCTTCCTATTCTGACGTTAGTTGTAAAATATATTGAAGCAAGTTCTCTTATGTTATTCAAATTTGCGCCACCTCCACATAAAATAATTTTATTGATTTGGTTGGGTTTAATTTTTAAATAATTTAATCTATTTTTTACAAGCTCAAAAATCTCTTCAGTACGTGGCTTGATTATCGCAGTTAGCATTGCTTTGGGTAATTGTTGATTATGAATATTCCCATCATCAGCTATAATTGGTACTTGAATATTAGTGAATTCATCAGTTTCATTTGATATAGCAGAGCCATAAAGAATTTTTATTTTTTCTGCATCTTCTGATTTCGCACCTAACCCACGAACTATGTCACTAGTTATGTGAACCCCTCCAACAGGAATTGAATCAGAGAAAATTATTTCATCATTAATAAAAACACCAATACTTGTTATATCTTCTCCTAGATCAATAATTATGGCTCCATTTTTACGTTCATCCCTAACCATTATAGAGGCACCAGATGCTTGTGGACTAATTATAAATTTTTCAACCGAAAGGTGGCATAACTCTACAGCTGAAACTATATTTTTCATAATTGCTTTATCTCCGTAAGTATAAGAAATATCTGCAATTAAATTATCAGAATTCATTCCAATAGGGTTTTCAACATAAATATTATTGTCTATGAAAAATCTGATAGGAGTTGATGATAATAGTTTATAATTACTTATTTGTTCTGAACTATTAATTTTTAAAACTTTAGCTAAATCACTTTTAATTATTTTTCCATTGTTAATTTTCAATTTATTACGAATAACTTTTGTTATTGGCCTTCCACCAGCAAGACTACAAACAACATTTTTAATTGGAAACCCTGCCATATTTTCAGCATCTTCAACAGCTCTGGCAATAGAGTTTGCAACTTGATTCATATTAACAACTAAGCCATTACTGATACCTGCAGATGCATGTTGTCCAAAGCCTAAAACCTTTATTTGAATGTCATTAGAGTTAACTGATGTTCCAATAAGGCATGAAATTTTATTGTTACCAATGTCAATCACTGTATGTATGTTTTTAGATTTTTTTATTGGGTTTAAAACCGTCATAAGTTTTTCCTGTGGTTAATTAAATCCTTGTCGACGCTAATTTTTCCTAGAATTTTATTTGGATTTCTTAAATCTAATTCTGTAAGACCCAAATTTAAAACATCATAGTTTTTTTGAAGTTTTATGATTTCATTCCATGCTCTTAAAACCCCTTCGCTAGGTAGAAGAACAATAATTCCTTGTTTAAAGTGTAGGTTCCACCTCCGATTATTTATATAATCTAAGGACCAAATATTTTTTGTTAAAACTTTATTTGTTTCAAGTATTTTAAGGATAGAGTTTGCATTCTTATTGGCATCATTCCCATGAATTATTGGTAGATCAATTTTAAATTTATTTATATTTGCAGTAGATATTATTTCACCATTTTTTGTTATGAGTTTATTACTCATTTCATACTGCCATATACCAATTGCTTCCTTTTCTTTGATGCTTATTTTAATTGTGTTTGGTAAAACACGTTCAATATATAATTCTTCAACCCAGTCGTTGTTTCTAAGGTTGTTGTATATATTTAATAAATTAACATTTAAGATATTGGATTTGTTTTCATTATTGACAATTTTAATAATAGTCTCTTTGGGTATATTTTTTATCCCCAAAATTTGAATATTATTAATTGTAAAGCCATTCTTTATTAAAAAATTATTTAATAATTTTGAGTATTTTTCGAAGTCAATATTGTTTAAAAAAGTTGTTAACAATAAAGATATAATCAATATAGTTAAAAAATACACTGTAAAGTTTGACCTTGTATTTTTATTTGTAATTCTGTCAATATTTAGCTTGTTGACATCATTCCCTTTTATAATTGAATTTAGCATTCGTAAGTTGCCTCCTCAATTAATATTTTAACCATTTGTTTCATAGTAATTTGACAAAACAATGCTTGTTCAGGAGCCAGTGAAGTTTCAGTCATACCTGGTTGCGTATTTAGTTCTAACATGAATAATTTATTATGATTGCTATCATACCTAAAATCTGTTCTTGAAATTCCTTTGCAGCCAATAATTTTATGAGCTCTTAAAGCCCATGACATCGCCTTATCAAATATGGTCTTAGGTATTAACGCAGGAATTATATGAGAAGACCCATTTTGATCATATTTTGCTTTATAATTGTAGAAATCTTGTTTTTTATTTGAAGTTATCTCGGTGACACACAGAGGCCTTTCTTTTAAAACAGTTACAGTTAGTTCTCTTGTTCCAACTAACACCTCTGCCATCAATTCATTATAATTTTGATTTTTTTTAAGAGGGTCCATTTTACTATTTTTTATAATGGTCACATCAACTGAACTTCCACCATTTATAGGCTTTATGACACATGGACCTTCATAATCGCTTATGTAATAAAATTTATCTTTAATAATTTTTAATGTTTCAGGAAAGATGATAGGGTCTTCTGAATTTTCAGTTGCGTTTGTAATTAACCGCTTAAAATGCATTTTGTTCATTGCAATCGCTGATGCAGCAACACCTGAATGAGTATATGGTTTTTTAATTAAATTTAAAAAACCCTGAACTGTTCCATCTTCTCCTAACTTTCCATGTAAGGCATTAAAACAAACATCCACATTTAATGAAGTTAATTCATTTATTCCATTTAAACCAATATCAACCTCAGTTACTCTTAAATCATTTTCTTTAATTGCCTCTGCACATGCTTCGGCAGATCTTAAAGAAACGTCCCGTTCTGAGCCAAAGCCGCCTTTTAACAACATAACATGTGTATTTTTAGTTATTTTCATTTGGTACCAATTCTTTTAATTTCCCAACTCAACTCTATTCCGCAAACTTTTTTAACTGTATCTTTTACATGCTCACCTAAATCCTCGATATCTTGAGCAGTTGATTTTTTTGAGTTAATTATGAAATTACAATGCTTCTCAGAAATCATAGCACCACCAATTTTAAAACCTCTGCATCCAGCTTTATCTATTAACTTCCATGCTTTGTTTCCAATAGGATTTTTGAAAGTACTGCCACCAGTTTTTACACCAGTTGGTTGTGCTTCTTTTCTTAAACTTATAACTTTTTTCATTTTGTTTTCTATATTGATTTTTTCATCTTTAAAGCTCTTTAATCTTGCCGAACAAAAAATCCATTCTTCACTTATTTCAAGACCTCTATATCTCATCCCTAACTCTTTATTGGTAAAAGTTTTAAATTGACCTAAATGATTTATTGCCCTCACATCTATTAAGACATCTTTAAATTCAGAGCCAAATGCTCCCGAATTCATCTTTACACCACCTCCTATTGTTCCAGGAATGCCTAACAAGAACTCAAGACCGCCTCTAAGATTATTTCTTGCAAAACGAGCTACATCTGCGTCTGTTGCTCCAGCTTCAGCGGTGATAATATGATTTTTATCAATATTAATTTTATTTAATTTTTTGGTAAGTAGAACAATCCCTTTAAAACCTTTGTCTCTAATTAAAAGATTTGATCCTGCACCTATAATTAATATATCTATTTCATTAGGCTTATTTTTTAAAAAATCACTTAAGGATATCAAATCTTCTACTATGAACAATATTTCTGCCTTGCCTCCAACTCCAAACCAAGTAAATTTTGCTAATTCACAGTCAAATTCAATTTTGTTAAGAAACCTATTTTTAAATGTGTCAAGATCCATTATGAAGCTCTTTTTCTAAAGTATTAGCAATTTTAGTTATTGAGCCCGCTCCTAGACATATAATAATATCGTTTGGACTTATAATTTTTAGTGTTTCTCTTATCAAAGCTTTTTTACTTTCTATATACGACACATTTTTATGCCCGTATTTTAAAAGCCCATTTTTTAAATCAGTACTTTCAAAACCCTTTAAAGGTTCCTCACCGGCAGGGTATACATCCAAAAGAAACACGTAATCTGCATCATTAAAGCAACTACAAAAGTCATTAAAAAGATCTTTAATTCTGCTATAACGGTGTGGTTGAAAAATACTTATAATTTTGCTTTTAGGAGTAAGTAATCTAGCGGCAGCCAGTGCAGCATTTATCTCAACTGGATGATGGCCATAATCATCTATAATAGTGGTATTTTTGAAATTTCCTACATTTTGAAAGCGTCTTTGCACGCCTGTAAATGTTTTTAGGGTGTTTTTAATTTTCTCAATAGGAATTTTCAACTCAATCCCAGTTGCAATAGTAGCTAAAGCATTTTGAATATTATGAATCCCTATCATAGAAAACTCTATTTCATAGGAGCTAATTTCAAGTTCTCTTCGATTTGATATGCTTAAAGTAAAATTCATCTTATTATTATTATAAATAATATTGGTGGCTCTTACGTCTGCGTTAGCAGATAAACCATAAGTAATAACTTTCTTATCTTCTAGTTTTGAGATTAATTTTTGTACTCGAGGGTGATCAGTACATAAACAGATAAATCCATAAAAGGGTATTGAAGATAAAAAGTTGAAAAAGGCCAGCTCCAGATTTCTTTCATTTTTATGAAAATCAAGATGTTCTAAATCTATATTCGTTATAACTGCTGCCGTAGGATTTAGTTTTGTGAAGCTTCCATCACTTTCATCAGCTTCTACAACCATCCAATCACCTTTCCCCATTCTTGCGTTTGAATCTAAAGATGAAATTATTCCTCCATTTATAATTGTAGGATCCATTCCATTTTCTTCAATCATCTTGGCTATCAATGATGTAGTAGTAGTTTTTCCATGTGTTCCGGCTATTGCTATTGATTGCTTTAACCGCATCAACTCTCCCAACATTTCAGCTCGATGAACTATTGGAAGAAAAATTTTCTTTGCCTCTACAAGCTCAATATTGTTTTTAGATATAGCCGTTGAAACAACAATTATTTTAGCATTGAATATATTTGATTTTCTCTGACCAATAAAAACTTCAATCCCAAGTTTTTCTAATCTCTTAGTATTGTTACTTGCTTTGATATCACTTCCTTGGACTAAATACCCTGATTGGACTAGAATCTCAGCTATTCCACTCATGCCTATTCCTCCAATTCCAATGAAGTGAATAACACCTAAATTTTCTGGACGTTTTAGCATGGTTTTGAAATCTTCTTATGGTTAGTTTTAATAAGGTCAATTAAGACATCAGAAAAAAATTCTGTAGCGGGTTTATTTTTACGTTTTACTTCAAGATCCTCAGATAATTTTTTCATCTGATTACTTGCAATAACAAGTTTTTTTGGATTTTTGATAAGGTTTTCTAATAATTTTTTTAATGTTTTAATTATTTCGTTATTTTGGTCTAACACCCATCCACCACCTATTTTTGTAATTAATTTAGTATTTTCTAATTGGTGGTTATCAAAAGAAGTTGGCAAAGGAATAAATATTACAGGTCTGCGTGAAGTTAAAATCTCAGCAACACTAGATCCTCCTGAGCGGGCAATTATAAGATGTGCTTTTTTAAATTTTTCAAAAATATCGTCAAAAAAACTTTCTATAAAAAACTCTATCTGGTGGTTGTTATATATACGTTTGACTTTACTAATGTCATTTTTACCAACTTGCTGTGTTATATATATTTTTTCTCTTAATTCTCTTGGAAGAGAACATATAATTGCAGTTACTTGCTCTGAGAAGAAATTAGCACCAAGACTTCCTCCAACGATTAAGATTTCAAACCTTTCTGTTTTACTTGGAGCAGAATAACTTAATTGTCTAAGACAATGTTCTTTCCTAGTTGGGTTTCCGGTATAAATTAGATTATGATTATTTTCAGTATTTTTGGTTTCAAAAAAAGATAAGGCTAAAAGGTTTGATATCTTACCTAGTAATTTGTTAGCTCTACCAATAATTGCATTTTGTTCATGTATTATGGAAGGAATTTTAAGCAATTTAGCGGCTATAACTGGAGCTACTGATGGATATCCACCAAACCCAACAATTACTTGTGGTTTATTTAATAAAATTAAAAAAATTGTTTTTAAGAGAGAAATTGATAATTGATATATTGATCTTAATTTAACTATAAATAATTCATTACTTGGGCTCGAAACTTTATGAACAAATATTTTATGATTTATATTTTTATTACTAAAAAATTTGTTAAAATAATTTTCTCCCCTTTGATCAGTTATAACTATAAAGTCGTTCATCTTAATCTCATTTATAATTGATAAAGCTGGGAAAATATGTCCTCCTGTACCTCCTGCAGCTATTAATATTTTACTATTTTGTTTCATCTTATTGATTGTTTTCCTTATTGCTCTCTTGTTTTGAAAGAGTGTCTAATGACGAGTTTTTTCTTGTTAACGAAAGTAAAATACCAGCTGTTATAGCTGATGCTAAAATAGAAGAGCCTCCATAGGATAGAAAGGGTAATGTCATTCCTTTTGTAGGAATTAAGTCAATATTACTTGCCATATGAATTAATGATTGAAAACCAAATTGAAAAGCTAAGCCACTAACACAAATAATAAAAAAAAGATTAGTGTTTCTTAAAGTTAATAAAAAGGATCTAAAAACAATTAATCCATAAATTGTTATAATTAAACAACATAATAATACACCATATTCCTCTGCAGCAACTGCAAATACAAAATCAGAATGCGCATCAGGCAGAGATTTTTTATAAAAACCTTCTCCAGGACCTTTACCCCAAAAACCTCCTGATTCAAATGACTGTAGTGATTTTGAAATCTGGTGCGTTTTACCGTCTAAAAAACTATCTATCCTAAGTTTCACATGACTAAAGTGATTATATGATAAAATCATAAATATTGGAAAAGCTACTATCAAAAATATAATAATCATTAGTGGTATTCCAGTAATGAATAGCTGAAACCCCCAAGTAAATATCATTACAATTGTCATGCCAATATCTGGCTGTAACAACAAAAGGGCAGACATTAAAACTATTGCTCCTAATGACCATAGCCAGCCAGGAAAATTTGGTTTTTGAACCCACAAAGACAAGATCCATGCATTAAAAACTATAAAAAACGGCTTGCATACTTCACTAGGTTGAAAACTGATATTTCCTATGTATAACCATCGTTGGGCACCTTTAATTTTTGCTCCTTCAATGAGAATAAAAAACAAAAGGCATAATGATATTAGAAACCCAGATATACAAATAATTTTTATTTGTCTTTCGTTCAAAACAGTGAAAAAAATAATTATGGGAATGCTTAAAATTCCTAATAAAATATGTCTTAGCGTAAAATGATGTGAAGATATATTTAAGCTTTCAGCTACATGTTGACTTGAAGACATAACAAGAAAAATACCAAAAAGTATTAATATTAAAAAACTTGTTAATAAGAGCCGATCAATGTTCCACCACCAAAGAGCCATAAAAGATCTGTCTGAACGTGTTATTAACATATCAAAACACCCTCATTTAATTGCTTGTTTACGATTTCTTTGAATTTATTACCTCTATCTTCGAAATTTATAAATTGATCAAAGCTAGCTGCTGACGGTGATAGCAGTATAACTATTTCTTTTAAATTCGACTTTTGAGCTTTATTTATTGCAAGTTCAGTTGCATCTTGAAGTGTTATACATTTGTTTAGTCTACTGTTTTTAGAATTTGTTGATATTTGATTTGCAAAAAAATTATAAGATTCACCAATTACAAAACTTTCTTCAACTCTATTTAAATATTTTTTGGCGGCTCCAATCCCATCTTTTTTTGGTTGACCTCCCAATATCCAAAAAATATTGCTGAAAGAACTTAATGCAGCTGCAGTAGATTCTCCATTAGTTGATTTACTATCATTAATAATTTTAAGTTTTTCTGAAACGTATATAGTTTCCATTCTATGTGGCAAACCTTTAAAGCTCTTTATTGACAGTTTAATTTTATCATCTGTTACATTTAAATTTTTAGCTAATGAGATTGCAATTGAAGCATTTACTTGATTATGCTTGCCATTTAAAGAAATGTTATCGTTGATATAGTCCTGAAAACTTATATTTTTTGTTTTAAAAATTTTAATCAGTTGATACTTATCTTTGTTTATTAACTGGTTTAGAAGTTTGTCACCTTCGTTATAAACAATAGTTCCATTATCATTTAAAAAATCAACAATCTTTAATTTACACGATAGATACTCCTCAAAATTATTATGATAGTCCAAATGGTCAGGCGTAATATTAATAATTGAGGCTAAGTTTAAAGTTAATTTACTTGCTCCATCTAACTGGTAACTTGACAATTCTAAGATAATTACACCATCATTACCTGGATCAATGATTTCGCATGCTGGATAACCAAAATTCCCTCCGATTACAGATTTAATTTTATTAAATTTCAAAATATGATGTAGTAAAGCTACTGTTGTTGATTTACCATTTGTTCCAGTAATTCCAACAATTATAGCTTTTGGTCTGGATTGCATAAACAAGTCAATATCATTTATAATTTTAACATTATGATCTAATGCAAGCTGAATGGCTTTATGCTTGATATTTTTGTTAATTGGTATCCCTGGACTAACAACAAGAGCACACAAGTCTTTCCAAGGCCATTTTTGGTAATTTACCCAATTTGATTCTAGTAGGGTAGGGGGTTTTTCTTTAAAGTCATCGAATACAAATACTTTTGCACTAGAGTTCAATAAAACTTTAGCCGCAGCTAATCCAGATATTCCAACACCAAGAACACCAACGTTTTTGTTTTTATAACTAAGAATATTATTCAATTTAATTACCTCAGTTTTAGTGTGGACAAACCAATTAAAGCTAGTATGACCGCTATTATCCAAAATCTTATGACTATAGTGGATTCAGCCCACCCTTTTTGTTCGAAATGGTGATGAAGTGGCGCCATTCTAAATACTCTTTTACCAGTAAGTTTGAAGGAAATAATTTGAACAATAACTGATATTGTCTCTAAGACAAAAACTCCCCCGATGATTATTAAGACTAATTCATGCCTGGAAGCTGAAGCGGTCACCCCAATAACACCTCCAAGTGACAAAGAGCCTGTGTCTCCCATAAAAACCATTGCTGGAGGTGCATTAAACCATAGGAAACCTAATCCTGCTCCAATGATAGCTCCTAAAAACACGGTTATTTCGCCAGCCCCTGGAATATAATTTATTTGTAAGTAGTTAGAAAAATTTATATTTCCAGCTAAATAAGCAATAATAGCTAAAGAACTAGCTGCAATCATTACTGGAACTATTGCCAGTCCATCAAGGCCATCAGTTAAATTAACCGCATTTGATGAACCCACAATAACCATAATTGTGAAAGGAATATAAAAAATTCCAAGAAATAAAATACTTTCTTTAAAAAAAGGTATTGATATTGAGTTATGAAGGTTATCAGGAGAGTTTTCTGCTAAAAAATACGCTGCTACAAAAGCTATAAATATTTGCGGTATAATTTTTTGATAACTTTTAAGTCCATTACTGTTCATTTTAGAAACTTTTATCCAATCGTCAAAAAGACCAATAATGCCAAACGAAATTGCTATAAATAGAAGTATCCAAATATATATATTATCTAATTTAGCCCACAATAAAGTAGATGTTGTAAATGCAAGCAAGATTAATAAACCGCCCATTGTTGGAGTGCCTGTTTTAAAAATTATATGGGTCTTAGGCCCATCTTTTCTTATAGGCTGACCTTTCTTTTGCATTTTTTTTAATAGAAAAATTATTTTTTCACCAAAAATAAAGCTAATTAATAATGCAGTTAAAAGTGCACCAATTGTTCTAAAAGATATATAATTAAAAATATTAAGTGGTTGAAAATATTCAGTGAAATTTAGTAAAAGATTAGGCAGCATTATATTCCTCCTGAATATTTTGCTTTAAAATTGGTGGCAATTTCCAAAGATTTGTTCCATGAGATCCTTTAATAAGAATAATTTGTGTTGGTCTCAGGTGTTTTTTTATATCAATTAATAATCTATCAATTGAAAGGTAAGGATAACAATTAATGCTTGAACATAATTCTTTGCATATTTTCGATGTGTAAACTCCAAGAGTTATAAGAATGTTTGGTTTTATCTTTTTAATTATTGGAACGAGTTTAAAATGTAATTCGTTAGAACTATCTCCTAATTCCAACATGTCTCCAATTATTAGAATAGTTTCATAATTCTTAAATTTATTTTTCATATTTTGAAAATTATTTAGAGCAGAATTCATTGAATCAGGGTTTGCGTTGTAGCTGTCATCAATAATAAAAGTTTTTTTGTTATCTTTGAATTTAATTGTTATATTGTTACCTCTTCCAGATATAGGTGACATCTCACTTATAGTTGCAAGAGCGCTAATTAAATTTAATTTCAACTCCTTTATTACAGCAATTGTAGCAATTGCATTTAAAGCTTGCGTAGTATTTAAATAATTTAGGTGCCAGTCTTGTTTATCATCAAAACAAACTGTTGCGCCGTTCTTTACTTGAATGATATTTGAAATAAATGTATTTGAATTTTTGGCATGGCCAAATAAATGTATATTAGCATTTATTTTTTTTGCTTCTTTTATTAGAAATTCACTCCAAATATTATCTGAGTTTAGAATTACGATGCCATGTTTATTTAACCCAAGAAATATTTTGCTTTTCGCTCTTGCAATTTCTTTTTCATTTTTAAAATTTTGAATGTGAGAGTTTGTTACATTTGTTATTAATGCAATATCTGGCAAAGCTAATTTTGTTAGCTCTTCCATTTCACCAATATTATTAATTCCTAATTCTAAAACGCAGTATTTATAATCAGGATTTAATCTGGACAATGTTAATGCAAGACCAATAATATTATTATTATTCCCTTGTGTAGAATGGGTAGTTCCATATGTTTTTAGTGAAGAAGATAACAAGTGCTTAGTGCTTGTTTTTCCACTACTTCCGGTTAAAGCAATCGTAGTTCCTTTAAACCTATTCCTTCCAAATTTTGCTATATTTAATAATGCTATATTTGTATCATTAACAAATAATCCATTGTATTTTTTAGCTAATTTAAGGTCTGAAACAATTATACCGCCTGCACCTTTTGAAATTGCTGATTTTACAAAATCATGTCCGTCAAATTTGTTACCTTTGAAAGCAATGAACAAATCACCTGGTTTTATAGTTCTGTCATCAATGCTAATACCAGAAATACCGATAATTTTATTCATAAAGTTTAAGGATGGATCAATAGCATTAGTAGCTTCTATTAAATCCTTTTTTGTCCACAGTGTTCTCAACTTGTTATCCCAATTTTTTATTATTTTTGATTGCTTCTTTTGAAACCGTGTAATCATCAAACGGAAGGCTTTCCATGCCTATTGTTTGAGTGGATTCATGGCCTTTTCCTGCTATGAGTAATAAATCATTGTCTTGTAACTTTGAGACAGCAAATTTAATGGCACTATTTCTGTCACCAATTTCAATTGCGTCTGGACAGCCTTGTAAAATGTCTTCTCTTATCTTTGAAGGTAGTTCGTTGCGAGGGTTGTCATCTGTGACAATAACTAAGTCTGAATTTTGATAAGCAATTTGTCCCATTAAAGTACGTTTTTCAATGTCTCTATTCCCGCCGCAACCAAAAAGAGTTATAATTTTACCTTTTGCAAAATGTTTAAGTGACGAGAGTACTGTCAGTAAAGCTTGAGGTGTATGAGCATAGTCAATTATAACTAATGATTTATTTTCATTATCTGAGACAATTTCCATTCTACCGCGAGCTGGTTTTAAATAGCCTAGGGATTTGAATACAAAATCAGGGTCCATCCCTAAAGCTATACAAATTGAAGCAGAAGCAATTACATTATAAATTTGAAACTGCCCAATCATACCAATAGTTGTTTGAAATATTTTATTGTTGAACTTAAGTGTTAAATCAATAGATTTATTGTCAGTATTTGAAGAAACGATTTGAATGTCTGCTTCTTCTTTTTTCCCAAATGTTAAAATTAAATGATTAGATTTATTTAATTCGTTATGCAGTTTTTCACCATAACTATCATCTATATTAATTGCTATTGATGAATTTGGGTTTAGTAGGTGTGTAAACAGTCTCTTTTTAGAAGAGTAATAATTTTTAATATTTTTGTGATAATCAAGATGATCATGCGATAAGTTAGTAAAAACTGCTCCAGAAAATTTTATACCATCTAATCGGTGTTGATCAATTCCATGTGAAGATGCCTCTATTGCTAAATTGCTAACTTCTTTACTAGCTAAAAAATGAAGTTGTTTATACAATCTCGATGGTTCGTAAGTGGTGAGATTTTCATTTGACTTTAATATGTTATTTTTTTCACTACTAGTGTCAATTTTAGTTCCAAGCGTTCCCATTGAAGCAGCTTTCCAGCTTGCTTGCCCCCAGATTTGACGACAAAACTCAACTACTGAAGTTTTACCATTAGTGCCAGTTACACCAATTATTTGTTTTGGTTGTTTCTCATGAAAACAAGAAAGTAGTAAAGAATAAACCTTTCTAGACATTCCTTCTTTAAGAGAAATGACATTGTCTTTTTTTAAATTTTCAGCTAATATGAAAACTGCTCCATTTTTCTGAGCTTCTGTAATAAAATCCTTTCCATCTAATTTTTGACCCTTTAGAGCAACAAAAATATAACCTTTTTTAATTTCCTTACTATTTGAAGATATTCCATTGATTAGAAAATCCATTTTTTCAGAACTACATTCTTTAAATGTATCTTTTAAAGTATCGTTTCTTAAAATAAGGTTTTTTAATAGTACCATTTTATAAAATTGCTCCCTTATCTTTACCTCTTATTTTGAATTTAAGAAGATTTTTAGAGAAGCCTACAGAGCTCTTTGTTTGAGGTTTGATATTTAAAACTGGAGCTATTCTTGTTACTATTTTATTAACTACTGGAGCAGCAACCCATCCAGCCGTTCTTTTGCTACCTTTAGGGTTATCTATCATTACTGTGATAATAAATCTTGGGTTATTCATAGGAAACGCTGAAGTAAGTGTTACTATATTTTGTTTTTTAAAATACCCTCCAGCTGGATTTGTTTTTTCAGCAGTTCCTGTTTTTCCTCCGACTAAATATCCAGATGCTTCTGCTTGTTTTGCTGTCCCATTCTTATTGCTAACAACCAGTCTCATTATGCTTCTCATTGTTTTAGACGTTTTCTTCGAAAAAATTCGTTTATTTTTTTTTACTGAATTAGAAATCAATAATGTAGGGTCCACTCTTATTCCATCATTCACTATTGTCGCCGTTGCAGAAGCTAAATGGGTTGGTGTTATGGAAATTCCGTGACCATAAGAAATTGTCATGGTTGTTAACAGTTTTTTATCCGTGCGCACTTGAGGTTTACCAAGTTCAGGCAATTCTAATGAAAGTTTGTCCATTAAACCTAATGATTTTAAATATTTTAATTGAGTAGATGAACCAAATTTTTCAGCAATTTTAGCAGAACCTATGTTGCTCGAATGCACAACAACTTCAGGTATGCTAATTGCATAATTTAAGGGATGATAATCTTTTATAGTCCTAGATGATACCCTCAGAGGGCTTGAAACATCAAAAACTTCGTTTTCATTAATTAAATCACTTTCTAATGCAACCGCTGCCGTTATAAGTTTTAGAGTAGATCCTAGTTCATAAGTCCCTTTTGTTGCTTTGTTAAATAATTTGTTGTCTAATAATTTATTATAATTGTTTGCATTATAATCAGGAAGAGATACCAAAGCATATATCTCTCCATTTTTTGCATCCATTATAATCCCTGCACCACCCTCAGCTTTAAACTGATTGATTTGTTCTAGTAACAATGTTTTTGTAATATGTTGAATGCCGCTATGAATTGATATTGATATGTCTCCACCATTAGCTAATACTTTATCGAATTTTTTTTCAATTCCAGCTATTCCTTTGCCATCAATATCGGTGTTCCCTAGAACATGTGAAGCCAAACTATGATTTGGATAAATTCGTTTCTTACTACTTTCAATTTTAAGTGCTTCAATCCCTAATTTAAGCAAAGAAACATGATCTCTTGGCGAAATTTCTCTTAATATTTGCACGTGTTTTTTATTAGAATTTAGTTTTTGTAATAATTTTTCTCTATTTAATTTAGGAAATATTTTTTTTAACTTTAATATTGTTTGATTTACATCTAATACTTCTTGAGGGTTAATATTTAAACTTGAAATATTTACAGTTGTCGCCAACAAATTATTGTTTCTATCAAGAATATTTCCTCTAAAAGGATGGATTAAATTTTTAGAGTTTACACTGCGAAAAGAGTTTCTAACTGTCTTATCATCTAAACCAGCTAAAGACACTGTTCTGTAACCAATTGTTGTAAATGCTATAAATAACAAGGCTCCACAAATTAATAATTTTAATCTCCTCATTTTAAGATCATTTTTTTGTGTATTGTTATTTTGAAAGTGTAAGAAACTCATTATGATCCACTTTCATTAAAAGTTTTTGTTGCATCAACCAAATCTTTTAAATTCCAAATGTCTATAGGTAGAATGCCTTTCATATTTAATTTATTTTTAGCTATCTGCTCTAATCTATCGGGCCTTTTTAGATAGCTTAATTCAGCTTTTAAGATATGTAGATCTGACCGTGTCGTTTTTATTGCTTTATTTGTTTCAGCTAGCTCTATTTCTTTTTTGGTAATAAAATGCTTAATTTGATACAATGAAACAGCTGTAAATATCATTAAAAAAACAACTAAAAATGATGGATATTTTATCATGCAGCATCTCCAAATTGTGATGGAAATGCTGTTCTTTCTGCTACGCGAAGTTTAGCTGATCTTGATCTTGTGTTATATTTAATTTCACTCTCTGAAGGAAGAATTGGTTTTTTTGTTAGTATCTTTAAACTATGATTTTTTGATGGAATGTCTGGAATATGTCTCGATAAATTTTTATTTTGAGAGCATTTCAAAAAGAAATTTTTAATTATTCTATCTTCTATTGAATGAAAAGAAACAACAGCTAAAATTCCATTAGGCTGCAAGATCCTTTCTGCGGCAATCAAACCTCTTTCTAATTCAGATATTTCATCGTTCAAATATATTCTAATTGCTTGAAAAGTCTTTGTGGCTGGATCAATTTTATATTTAGAAGAAGGAACAGCTGTTCTTATAATAGAAGCTAATTGACCAGTTTTAGTAATGGTATTTACAGCTCTTTCAGTTATTATATTTCTTGCAATTCTTCTAGAAAAAACTTCATCACCTAGTTCAAATATTATATTTGCAAGAGTTTTTTCTTCAACTTTATTAATAAATTCTTCCGCAGTTGGGCCTTCTTTTGACATTCTCATGTCAAGTGGACCGTTTAATTTGAAAGAAAACCCCCTATGCCCTTGATCAATTTGAGGGCTTGAAACACCCAGATCAAAAACAATACCGGCAACTTTTTTAATTCTTGAGGGTTCTAAAAGTTGTTCAATTTGAGAGAATCTAGCATTTTGAAAATAAAACCTATTTTTAAAATCAACCTTTATAGCTTCTGCAGCGGGCGTTACATCTGGATCTCTGTCTACACCTAAAACCTTACAATTTTTTTTCTCTAAAATAGCCCTTGTGTACCCCCCTAATCCAAATGTTGCATCTATATAAAATTTCTCATTTTTAACAGACAAGGCATTTATTGTTTCTTCTAGTAGGACAGGAATATGAGCGGTTTTATTAATCATCAAAATTTCTTTTAATCACTTTGCTTTTTTAATATTAATTTTGGTGGCCCTTTTTCTTTAAGAATTTTTTGAGATTTTGTATATTGGCTCTCATACTCACTTGGAGACCAAATATAAAAAGATTCACCAATCCCCATAAATACAGCTTTATCTGTTAATCCAGAGAAGTTCATCAATGTGTCAGGAATAATAACTCGTCCACCTGTATCAAATTTCATTTCAAATGAATCGGCCATCATCATTCTTAGGACAAATGCTTCGTCTGAAAGTGCATCTAATTCATCTATGGCATTTATGTACATTTGCATTCTACTATAGGTAGTGCCTTCAATACATTTTAATTGAAGGCTTTTAAATAATATTAATGGTTCATTATTTTTTTCAAGATTGAGGCGGAAAGAGGCAGGAATAGATACTCTAGACTTTGAATCAATCTTATTATATGAGGTTGACAAAAACATTTGATTTGAAAGACCCTTAGTTAAAAATAAAAAACATGCGTAGAATCTAAACGTAAAGTTAAATAAAAATTAAATATTATGCCTAAAGTAGTTAAATTTACATTTTATGGGATAACATGGGAATTAATGGGAGTCAATGGGAAAATATATGTAAATCATGGTAATATGAATATTTGATTTTATTTGAAAGTAGTGTCAGAGAGTTGTAAGCCGGGTTTTGTATCTAAATTTTGATTGTAGTCATTCATCTTGAAAATTTGTTACCAAACTTTTCTAGCGACCTACCCGAGAAACTTTGTAGAAAGACAAAATTTGTTTCTCCTATTTGGTCTTGCTCTAGGTGGGGTTTACCATGCCATTTCTATTACTAGAAATGCGGTGCGCTCTTACCACACCATTTCACCCTTACCAAAATGGCGGTATATTTTCTGTGGCACTTTCCCTAGGGTTACCCCTGCTGGAAGTTATCCAGCACCTTCTTTCTATAGAGCCCGGACTTTCCTCTTTAAAAAGCGACTACTCACTCTCTGACAATACAAAAATATAAAGTTTGGATGTTTGGTCAACTATTTATTATAATTTATCAATTATATTTTATTAATTTCATCTTGTAATATTTGTAAATCTAATAATTCATCTTCAGCTAATGATATTTCTTTTTTAATGTTTGTTATTTCAACTAGAGTTTTGTCAAAAGTAATTTTGTCATTATAGTAAAGTTCATTATTGTCTAATATAGTTTCTGATTTTTTTAGCTTTATTTCTAATTTCTCAATTTTATCAGGTAACGCTTTTAAATTGTAATTTTCTTTAAAAGTTAATTTTTTCTTCAAAATCTTTATTGGCTTAATATGAGTTTTTATTGAAACTTTATTTGAATTTATATTTTTAGTATTTGACTTTATTAATTTAGATAAACCGTATTTTTTAAAATATTCCGTAAAATTTCCTTCATGCTGAAAAATCTGATTATCATTTTCAAAAACTAACAGTTTATTAACTGTATGATCAAGAAAATATCTATCATGACTAATAACTAAAACTGTCCCATCATAGTTGCTAATATTTTCTTTTAAAAGTTTCAGTGTTTCAAAATCTAAATCATTTGTTGGTTCGTCTAAAATAAGAAAGTTATGATTATTTAAGAATAATTTGGCTAATAGTAATCTTACTTTTTCTCCGCCAGATAAGGTGGAGTTGTTTTGTAATGATTTTTTTTCATCGAATAAAAATTTTTTTAAATAGGATAAGACATGTATTTTTTTTCCTAAAAACTCTACATGATCCCCGTCATCTATAAGCGTTTTCCAAGGTGTGCTATCTAATTTTATTAATTCCTTATTTTGGTCAAAATATTTAACATTTACTCGCTCACCAATTTTAACTTTCCCTTTTGTTGGTTTATAAATTCCTTGTAAAATTTTAATTAAAGTAGTTTTCCCAGAACCGTTAGCTCCTATAATACCTATTCTATCATTACGTCTTATTTTATAATTGAAATCTGTAATAATATTTTCCTGTATAGGGGTATTTTTATACATAAAAAATACATTAAAAGTTTCAACAATATTTACAGAAGAGTCATTTGTTCTGTTAAGAGATATATCTATTGATTTTGAGTCAGAAATTTTATCATTTTCATAATTTTGATTAAGCTTTTCTAATTCTCTGACACGTCCCATATTTCTTTTTCTTCTTCCAGAAATCCCTTCTATAGACCACTTGGTTTCACTTTTTATTTTTTGCTTTATTTTATGAAGTTTATCTTTTTCAATATCAATCAATTCTCCTGTCCATTTAAAAAAACCATCATAAGGACCTTCTCGTTTTATCAATTGCCTTTTATTAAACCAAAAAGTTTTTGTACCAATTTTTTTAAGAAATTCTTGATCATGACTTACAATTATCATTGTAGTATTTAACTCTATCAGCTTTTTTTCAAGCCAGTTAATTGTTGGTAAATCTATGTGATTAGTGGGTTCATCAAGAAGCATTATGTCAGGTTCATTTAATATAGATTGAGCTAGATAAATTTTACGAAGTTCGCCACCAGATATTTTTTTTGTTAAATCGATGTCAGACAAACCCAATTGTTGAATGATAAAATTTATTTTGGAAAGGTTTAGGTGATTATTATCCTCTGAGAGAAAATCAATTACATTATTTGCGTTAGGAATTGGAGGATTTTGTTCAAGAAGGTCTACTTTTATATTTGGAGCCATCCAAATCTGGCCTTCATCTGGCGTGTCAATACCTTTTAAAACCCTTAAAAGTGAACTTTTACCACATCCATTTTTACCGACTAAAATTATACGATCGAATTTATTAATAGAAAATTCGGCATTATTTATTATGACTTTATTTGACTGAGAAATTTTTAAATTATGTGTTGTAATTAGTGGGGTTGGCATTTTTTACCTATTACTTCTGATTTTTGATAATATCCCAAGCATTATTAATTTCTTGAAGTCTGTTAGTACTTTTCTCTATGAAGTCAATTGGCAAACCTTGGGCTATTAACTTATCAGGATGATGATTAGAAGCTAGCAGTTTCCATCTATTTTTAATTTCAACAATTGGTGTGTTTCTAGTGACCCCTAATATTTGATAAGGATCTGATATTTCTCCCAAGTTTGAAGAATAAATTCTTTCAAATTTTTCAATAGAAAAACCAAAAATAATACTAACTTGTTTTAGATAAAGAATTTCTGATTTAGTTATTTTTCCATCTGCTTTTGCAATAATTATTAGTAAATTTAATAATTCTTCTAATACTGAAGAATTTTTTCCTAACAATTGACAAATTTGTTGAGCATAAACTTCGAACCCATCTGTTGTTTTCTTGGCTTGATCCCATAATCGAGCAACATTTTTAATTTCATTTTCTGGAACGCTTATCTTATTTTGAAATGCTCTAATTTCTTCTTTTGTAACTTTACCATCAGCTTTTGCCATTTTAGCAGATAGAACTATTACTCCGACTGTAAAGCCTATTTGCTTTAAAGCGCTTTCCTCTGGTAGTTTTTGTTTGGTTTTAATTTTATCTATTGCGTGTCCAGCGACTATCCCAATTAACGCGCCAATAGGACCTCCTAATGCAAATCCAGCAGCGCTAACAATAAATTTTCCCCATACACTCATAATTTATCTCATACAAGTAAGATTCATTGGATACAAGTAAAATAAAATTGGAATGCAACTGTAAATATGTATAAATCTAATTTGTATTTAACTTTTTGACAGGAATATTTTTTGATTGAAGAACATGATTTTACTGGATTGAAGTGTCCTTTACCAGTCTTAAAAGCAAAGAGAGTTTTAAAGAGTGCAGAAAAAGGTAAAAAAGTAGCCTTTATTTCCGACGACCCTGCAAGCCCAATTGATTTTTCACACTTTGCTGAACTGGAAGGATATAATATATCAATCAAAACAACCGATCCAGGTAAATATTATTTTACATTATTTAAAAAATTATAGTGAGGTTTTAGGATAACTAATATGAACTTTATAAGGTCTCTATTTTTTAATATTCAATTTTATATAGGTACTAGTATACTAGTTACTGTTTGTTTGCCATGTTTATTATTTCCAAGGCCTGTAGTTCTATTTGTGAATAGAGTTTGGTGTTTAATAATGATAAAGGCAATGAAATGGTGGTTGAATACTGATATTAAAATTGAAGGTGAATTACCTTCAAAAGATAAAGTGGTAATTTACGCTATTAAACATCAATCAGCTTGGGAAACAGTTTTTTGCACTGATTTTTTTTCAATGCCATCAATCGTGTTAAAAAAAGCATTAATATTTTTACCTGTAATAGGTTTGTATTTTTTAAGATCTGGTGCTATTCCAATTACCCGAGATCAAGGCATAAATGCTCTAAAAAAAATGGGAAGAAATGCTAAAATTGCAGTTAAGAAGAATAGGTCAATGATGATATTCCCACAAGGGACACGTGTTAGTCCAGGTGTTTCATCTAAAGAAAAACCTTACTTACCAGGTGTATTTTTTTTATACTCTCAGACTAAGGTGCCGGTTGTTCCTGTTGCTCATAACGCAGGTTTAATTTGGCCTAAAAATAGCTTTATTAAGTATCCTGAACGACTTTCTTCAAAATCAGTTACTCTAAAAATACTTCCTGAAATACAACCTGGATTGTCAAAAAAAGAGTTTTTATCAAGGTTAGAAGCTGAAATTGAAAATGCCTCAAATGAATTGATAAAAAAGGAGTTATCATAATGGACGGTTTTTCACCAAGGGGAGGAAATAATAAACAGTTAAATGTTCTTGGTGGGATTCTTGAACCTTGTAAATCAATTTTACAAAGTGACAAAGATATTATAACTGGATTTTATAGAGATAATTGTTGCAATACAGGACAAGATGACTTTGGTTTGCACACAGTTTGCTGTAAAATGACAAATGAATTTTTAGATTTTTCAAAATCAGTAGGCAATGACTTGTCTACGCCCATTCCAGCATATAATTTTGTTGGTTTAAATGAAGGTGATTATTGGTGCCTTTGTGCTTCGCGATGGAAAGAAGCATTTGATGAAGGTAAAGCTCCAAAAGTTGTAATAAAATCAACAAATATTGCAACTTTATCTATTATTAAACTAGAAGATTTACAAGCCTATTCGGTTAATTAAAAAAGGGACAATAATATGCATTTAGATCAAAAGGTTACAGTAATATGTACTGATAGAGATACCAAGAATGAAGGTAAAATTATAAGAATGTATGGTAATGGAATTGATGTGGAAGTATCAGGAGCTATTGTTAAACTAAAAAAGACTAAACCTAATCAATATGTTGGGACCATGGCTGGTTTGGAATTCTTAGTAAAAACTTAAATTAATCTCCAACTTTTTTTACAATATCGATAACTTTATCTGTCTCTTCTTCTAATCTTTTCATTCCACTTACATTTATAGTGCCACCTTCAAAAACTGCGATTTTATTGTATAGAACATCGCCTGATACATTACCATTTTCCATAATAATAATACTCTTGCAGTTTATTTTTCCATTTACTGTGCCGTTCACAATTAATTCAGAGCTCTTTATAGTTCCATCAACTTGACCGTGTTCGTCAACAATAACCTGGTCAGCTTCTAATTCACCTAAAAATTTATTTCTAATTATAATTGATCCAGAGGTACTATACTTTCCTTCAAAAACACCGTCTCCACTAAGCTGAGAGCATTCCTCTAGGTTTTTTATTTTATCTTTAAGTGGTGATGAAATACGGCTAATTTTAATCATGTTCTTATCCTTTAAATTTTATATATAGTCTATTGAACTTTATGTGCCGACGATATTTAGTTGTAACCATTTAATAAATAAAAATTTTACAAATTTAATAAAGTATATAGTTTTAATATTATTACTTCAAGTAATCAGTATATATAATACTAGATAATTTTTATAAATATTTTTAGGTAAAGTCATGAATCAACCTTTTTATGCAAGCTCACAAATTAATCGTCATGGTGATTTTAGAAGTAATAAAGGTTTCATGACAAAAATTATGTCAGATAAAAATACTAAATTTGTTCCAGTTTTGAACGGGAAAAATTTATTTAGACAATCTGATACGAGTATAGAAGCTTATTTTTTTAATTCTGAACAATTAAAAGCAATTTTTCCAAATGGAATTGATAGTCCTATCTTTCTTGGTGTTACCAATAATATTAATTACGTTGGAGTAGATTTAGACCAGAATAATTCTGAAATGGATTTATGGTGTAATAAAAATTCGATAATTGTTGAGGATTTACGTAAATATGGTCCAACTTTAAATGATGTAGATGCCTCTTTTTTATCCTTAAACAATGGAATGACATTTTGGCATAAGACACATCAATTTTGTGGTTCATGTGGCTTTAAAAACAATACTACAGAAGCTGGTTTCGTTAAAGTTTGTTCAAATATCGACTGTGGTAAAAGTCACTTCCCAAGAACAGATCCTGCCATAATCACACTTATTTCATATAAGGATAAAGTTTTGTTAGGAAGGTCTCCAAGGTTTCCTGAAGGGATGTATAGTACACTTGCAGGTTTTGTAGAACCTGGAGAAAGTCTAGAACAAGCGCTTGAGAGAGAAGTCTTTGAAGAAGTGGGTGTTAAAGTCAAAAACATCAGATATTTTAATTCACAGCCCTGGCCATTTCCAGCTTCATTAATGCTTGGTTTTTTTGCTGAAGCTATTAATGAGGATATGAATATTGATTACAATGAGATTGAAGATGCTCATTGGTTTTCAATTGAAGAACTGAGATCTTTAAGGCATCCTTTAATAAGTGGAGGGTTTAAATTGCCAAGAGTTGACTCTATTGCTCGTAGGCTGGTCGATAATTGGATTAACAAGTTTAACTAATTAAATTTTAAGAGGGCATAAATGATTTTTTCTCCAATTCAAATTGCTAATTTGAATGTTTTAAACAGGATAGCTGTTGCCCCTATGTGTCAATATTCATCAGTCGATGGCGCAATGACTGACTGGCATACTCAGCATTTAATGCAATTAGGTTATTCTGGAGCTGGTTTAATAATGATCGAGGCAACAGCCGTTGAAAGAATAGGAAGAATAACACATCATTGTGTTGGTCTTTATAATGATTTTTGTGAAAGATCTATAAAAAAAACTTTAGAACAAGCAAAGTCAGTTTCTCAAAAAAAAACTGCCTTTGGTATTCAACTAGCCCATGCTGGAAGAAAGGCGTCAACACAAAGACCATGGGAAGGGAGAAAAAGTCTTTCTAAAGAAGAGGATTCTTGGCCTACTAAAGGGCCATCTTCCTTAGCTTTTGATGAAGATTGGCATGTTCCTGAAACAATGGAAAATAGTGACTTAGAAAATATTAAAAGTAAATTTGTAGAAGCATCACTCAGGTCAGTTAGAATTGGATTTGATTTAATAGAAATTCATGGAACACATGGTTATCTTTTTCATCAATTTTTGTCTCCACTATCAAATCAACGTTCTGATAAATATGGTGGAAGTCTAGAAAATAGGATGAGGTATCCTTTAGAAGTTTTTGCAGCAATTAAGCAAGCGCTACCTAAAGACTTTCCTTTAGGTATGAGAATAACAGGTACAGAATGGGAAAAAGGTGGGATTGATGAGCAAGAAGCCATTATATTTGCCAATGAGTTAGAAAAAATAGGATGCCATTATGTATGTGTTTCTAGCGGTGGAAATACTCCTAATCCTAAAATACCAATTGCTCCACATTATCAAGTTCATTTGGCTAAAATTATAAAAAAAAATACAGATATGGTTGTAAGAGCTGTAGGCATGATTACAGATCCAATCAAAGCTAATCAAATTTTAGCAGATAAAGAAGCTGATATGGTAGCCATAGCAAGAGGTTTTCTAACTAATCCAAGGTGGGTTTGGGATGCTGCGAAAATTTTAAAGCACGATATTGAAGTGCCTCCACAATATGCAAGAAAGTTTTAGTAATTCAAAATGATTACAGAAAAATTTTAAAAAATATTAAATGGTTTTTTACGCTCATCATCTAGATGTTTTGCTGAATATAAGTTAACGAGATTCATATTTAAGAGAATTAACATAAAGAATATATGATCGACATACTGGCTTGTTTTGTTCCATTTTTTTTGTTTAAAAAGCAATATATTAGTAAGTCTTTTAATTTGTCATTACATAATTATATCCCGTTAAAACTTTGTACATTAAAATTAATATAGGCAAATTATATAACTAGTAAACAACTTATGGAGTGGAAGCAGTAAGGCCACCATCAACTACTATTTCAGTTCCTGTAATATATTTAGCTTCATCTGAACATAAAAATAACACTGCGTTAGCTACATCCCAAGATTCTCCCATTCTACCTATTGGAACTTGCTTATGTCTTTTTTTAACAAATCCATCATAATCTCCATCAGCGTATTTCTTTGCTAATCTATCAACTAAAGGGGTATGCATTAAACCAGGAACAACACAGTTAAGGCGTATATTTTTTTTTGCTTCAATAACAGCTGTAGTTTTAGTCATTTGAATAAGTGCAGCTTTCGAGGCACTATAACCAACTTGTGGTTTGCCTACATATCTCATTCCTGCAACAGAAGAGATATTTACAATGGATCCACCTAAGTTTTCTTCCATAATTGGGATCGCAAATTTAATAGAAAGGAAAGCAGTGTCTAAATTTAGAGTAAATTGTTGGCGCCATGTACTCGAATCTATCTCAACTGGTCCTCCCGGTTCAGATTGGCCAACTACATTAACTAGAATATCAATTTTTTTATATTTTTTTTCTACGTCGTCAAAGAATTGTTTTACGTCATGTTCATTTGTCATGTTAATTTTATGAAAGGTACAATCATTACCTTCTTTTTTAATGAATTCACATGTGTTATTGCCAGCTTCTTCATTAATGTCAGTGCCAATTACTATTGCACCTTGCCGTGCTAAGAGAGTTGTAATTGCACGACCATTTCCAAAACCATTACCAATTGAACCGCATCCTGAAACGATCGCCACTTTATCTTGAAGATTTAACATAAAAAAATCCTTAAAATTTTTATTCATCAAGGGTATTGTAATACTATTAAACTTTTGAGAGCAATAGATAATGATTGATGCATCTAAACTATATTATAACAGATATGGTAAAAATTCAGACCTAGATTTGTCACAAGTTGATATTTCGCCTCTATTAAAATCTATCCTATCAAGAGCTAGTGTTAGAAAATTTTCAAAAAAACCTGTAACCAAAGAAATTTTAACACTGTTATTAGCATCTGCTCAGTCTGCTCCTTCAAAATCAAACCTTCAACAATATTCAATTTTAGTAATACAAGACACTAGTATCAAAACCGAAATATCAAATCTGATTGGAAATACTAAATGGGCACTTACAGCTCCTGTGTTTCTTCTATTTCTTGCTGACATTAGAAGAAACATTAAAATTTCTAACGATAGGGGATATAAGCATAAAAATAATAACGTAGATACTTTTATGAATGGGGTAATAGACGCAGCTCTTTCTATGCAATCAATGATAATTTCTTCTGAGGCAATGGGTTTAGGAGTTTGCCCGATAAGTATGATTAGGAATATTATTCAAGAAGTTAAATTTATCTGTAATTTACCAAAAGGGGTTTTCCCAATTGCAGGATTGGCTGTTGGCTGGCCAGATGAAAAAGCTCCTGTTTCTCTTCGACTACCTCAGGATATAGTCACTCACTTTGATACTTATAAAGAAGATAATTTTGATCAAAAAATAAATGAATATGATGAACGTGTATTTAAAATAGCTCCTATTTTAAAGGAGAAACAAAGACATGTAGATCTTTATGGTGTTGCCCAAAAAGGAACTTGGTCGGAAAATGTTAGTAGACAATTATCTGTTCCAGAAAGAGAAAATTTCAAAAAATGGCTGAAAGGTCATGGAATTAATCTTGAATAATATTTTGTAAAATTTTGTTAAATATTTTTTCATCTTCATACATTATCCAATGACCTAAATTGTATTCAACATGAAATCTTACATTAATATTTTGAGTTCTTAAAATTGCCATTCTGTCTTCAAGATAAACACCTACGCTAGCATCCTTTTCTCCCCAAACAACATAAAGCGGAACATTTTGTTTGCCTAATACTTTGGCTAAAGTGTCAGTTGCTGATATCGGTCTGCTCTTAATTCTATGAGCATCTGTATTTTGTTTTTGTATATGAACGGCAAAATCGTCGACTTTATTTGGATTATGCATCATTAAAATTTCAAGATTAGTTTTATGGGAGTTATAAATATCTGCTTCACTCATATTAGAATGTCTTGGTATCATATCTCTCATTTCACCTCTCTTAGCTCCCAATCCACCAGGCCCAACCAAAATCAACTTTTCTGGTTTAAAACCTCTTTGAATTAATTCATAAGATAAGTGACCAGCAATTAGCCCACCAAAAGAAAAGCCACATATTATTGGGTTTTCATCTAATGTTATTAATTCTAAAATTGTATCAGCTAAATTCGAAGCTATTTTTTCTGGAGTGTGAGGAAGAGTTAAATCATTAGACTCTCCAAATCCAGGCATGTCCGGTATTAATACTCTATGTTTCTTTGAAAACGGTATTGCTTGTTTTATCCAATGCCCCCAACTTCCGTATCCACCATGTAAAAAAAATAAAGGTGTACCTTCACCCCACGATCTCCAACAAACTTTTGAATCCTTTGAATTAATAAATGATTTTTTTGAATGTTGTTCTATTGCAGAAAGATCTTCTAAATGTTTGTCAAAATTAAATTTATATTCAGTCATCGTTTTCCTATAGGTCATAACTTAGCAACTGATAATTTTTTTTTCGTTTATTAACAAGTATTTTTTTGATATTGTCTTTAAATTTATTAAATAAGTTTAAACTATTAAATAAGCTTCAACTATCCTTATATAATTGGCCATGGAGAAATTATTATGCCACATTCACCTGCTTCTAATGCTCTGTCTCATATTAGAGTAATTGATCTTACTAGAGTTAGATCTGGTCCTACTGCTGTAAGACAGCTGGCTGACTGGGGTGCAGACGTAATTAAAGTAGAGGCTCCAGAAAGTGTTGAGGCTGATGGGGCTCTTGGGGCATCAAGGCATACATCTGATTTTCAAAACTTACACCGCAATAAAAGAAGCATTACGCTAAATTTAAAAAAACCTGAAGCCATAGAAATTTTAATGAAGCTTGTAGAAACTTCTGATGTAGTGGTAGAAAATTTTAGACCTGATGTTAAAGATAGACTTGGTTTGGATTATGAAACCTTAAAAAAAAGGAACCCAAAAATAATCCTAGCTAGTATCTCAGGTTTTGGGCAGGACGGCCCATATGCAAAAAGACCTGGTTTTGATCAAATAGCACAGGGTATGGGAGGATTAATGAGTATTACAGGCGCTCCTGGTGAAGGTCCCATGAGAGTTGGAATTCCAGTTGCAGATCTTACTGCTGGTCTATTTTGCGCTATGGGTATTCAAACAGCATTAATAGAAAGAGAAAAATCTGGTCTTGGACAGTGGGTTAATACATCCCTATTACAGGCTCAAATTTTCATGTTGGATTTTCAAGCTGCGAGATGGTTAAGTGAAAAGAATGTAGCAGGGCAGGCTGGTAATAATCATCCAACAAGTGTGCCTACTGGTGTGTTTAAAACAACTGACGGATCAATAAATTTAGCTGTAGCTGGAGAAACAATTTGGAAACGATTTGTTGAGGCTATAGACAAAAAAGAATGGCTTGATAAAGACGAATTTAAAGGAGCTAAAGAGCGATTAGAAAATAGAGATTATTTAAATGATCTGATCGAAGAAGTTACTGTTAAAAAAAGTTCAAATGAATGGGTTGAAAAATTAGAAAAAGTTGGAGTTCCTTGTGGTCCAATCAATTCAATTGATAAAGTTTTTGATGATCCTCAGGTTAAACATCTTGGCATAGCACAGTCTATTGAGACGATTCCATTTGGTAAAACAGAACTTGTTGGACAGCCATTTAATCTATCTCGTTCCCCAAGTTCTTTGAAACAAAGGCCTCCAGAGAAGGGAGAGCATAATAAAGATGTTTTGTCAGATTTAGGTTTTACGGACATTGAACTTAATGACTTTCAATCAAAAAATATAATTTAAATATAGGGCTTATAATGAATTCAGAAAAAATGATATCTCGAGTTGAAGATGGCATTGGATATATTACTTTTAACAATCCAGAAAAACATAATGCAGTATCAATAGAAATGTGGGACGCTTTGGAAAATATTCTTGATGGTTTTAGAGAAAATCAAAACATAAGGGTAATTGTTTTAAATGGAGCAGGTGGTAAATCATTTGTTTCAGGAGCAGATATTTCTAAATTTGATAAAGAACGTAGCTCTAAAGATGCTGTTTTGAGTTATAATAAAAGGACACAAAAAGTTTATGAAAACCTTGAAACGTTTCCAAAGCCAACCATAGCTATGATCAATGGCTATTGTATAGGTGGTGGCCTAAACGTAGCAGTTTGTTGTGACATAAGGATATGTTCGGAAAAGTCAAAGTTTGCAATGCCGGCTGCAAAATTATCGCTTGGGTACCCTTTTTCATCAATAAAAAGACTATTTGATGTAATGGGACCTGGAATGGCTAAGCATTTCATGTTTACAGCTGAAAAAATTTCAGCAGATGAAGCCTTATCCTGTGGGTTAGTCCAAAAGCTAGTTAAAGAAGATGATTTAGAACTGTTTGTAAATAATTATGCTTCCACGATTTCTAAAAATGCTCCATTGACAATAAAAGCTATGAAACAGATAGGAATAGAAATTTCAAAAAACTCTGATGACCGAGACCTTTTGTTATGCGAACAACTTGCATCTGCGTGCTTTGATAGTGAAGATTATAAAGAAGGCCGAAAGGCTTTCATGGAAAAAAGATCGGCTAACTTTAAAGGTATTTAAGTTAATATTAAGCCTTTATTATAGAGGGTTATAATACTTTATAGCATTTTGATAAAATAAATGCTTGATATGATTGCCACTCATTTTAGATGTAATACTTTTAAATCCATCAAATATTTCATCAAAGCTAGCTAAAACACTATCCACAGGGAAATTTGATGCGAACATGCATCTTTCAAAACCAAATATTTTAATTGTATCTAAAATAATGTCTTTATTAAGATCAATAGTCCATTTTTCATTAGGAACGCAGATACCAGATATTTTTACAGCTGTGTTCGGTTCCTTTGCAAATTCTTCTAGATGTGTTTTCCAATCATCTAAACCTTTTTTTGATCTGTCAGCAGGAAGTCCTGTGTGGTTTAAAATTATAGGAGTGTCTGGGAAATCTCGTGCTAACTTAGAAGCATCTTTTAGGTGCCACCAGGGTGTTTGCAGGTCAAAATTAAGTTTGTATTTTTTTAGCAAAGAATACCCTTGTCTAAAAATTGGATCATTTAAAGTACCTTTTGGATTAAGAAGTTGAACGTTCTGAGAAGGAGATGATTTTGGCTTATGCCTTATGCTTCTTATTAAAGGAAATTGTTTATGCGCTTTTAAAACTTCCTCAATATCGTCTCTATCAAACCAGGCCTGTCCGACTAAGGCATTGGGAAACCCAGAAGCATCAAATAATTGTTGAAGCCATTTAGTTTCGCCGACAGGGTCACTAGTGTCCCATTCGGTTTCCATATGAATTGTTTTAACAATATTATGTTTTTTACTAACTTCTTTATAATCCGAAATTAAAAAGTTTTTACAGATGGAGCCATAGTCTCCATATCTAAACGGTATTTGATTGTTTGGGTCTAACCATGGATTTTTTTTTAAACTTAAATCCCAAAAATGATGATGAGCGTCAACTATGGGTATGTCGTTCATGTTCTTCCTCTTTAAATAGTTTTACTTTTGTCTAATAACTTTACAATAGAAGTGCCATCTAGGTTTTCTTGTGATTTTCCTGTAAGGATTGTAAATAATTGTTTTGTTAGGCTAGTTATTGGTATTGGTATATCTTTTTGATTTGCAAGTTTAGACACCATGGAAAGATCCTTTAAAATTTGTGAAGCATAACCCTGAGGTTTAAAGTCTTTCTTTATCATTCTTGGAAATAAATGTGTTAGTAAATTTGAGCCTGCGTGACCATCACTCAAAGCATTAGGGATTTTATGAGCATCAATTCCCCAAGCTTCTGCAAATGTTAGCGCTTCTGCCAAAATAGCATAATTATTCAACACTAATATTTGATTTATCATCTTTACTATTTGACCTGATCCAACAGGACCAAAATGTGTAAAATTTGATGAAATATCTTTTAAAATTGGTGAAATGATATCTAAATCTTTTTGTTCTGCTCCAACCATTATTGCTAGAGATCCATCTAAAGCTTTTTCAGGCCCTCCTGATACTGGAGCATCTATCCACGATGATCCTTTTTCTGCAGAGATTCGTTTAGAAAAATTTATAGTTTCATCAGCTAATGTTGTAGATAAATCAACAATAATTGTATTTTTGGAGGCGTTTTGAATTATTCCATTTTTCCCAAATATAACATCATTGACATTCTCAGTTTTATCAACACAGATAAATATAAAATCACAAGTTTGAGATATCTGAGCTGGATTTATACATATAGAAACTTTGTTTTCATTTTGAAAAAATTTTAATTTTTCTTCATTTTTATCATAAGCATTAATTGAGTAATTTACTTCTAACAATCGCTTCACAAGAGAAAAACCCATTAACCCTATTCCAATAAAACCTATTGGTTTTTTATAATCATTCATAAACATCCAATCAAAATTAAGAATATAAAACTTTACTTTAATGTTATATTATTAAAAAACATTTGTTTCTAAGCAAATAAAAATTCTATTGATTAATTTTATTATTTTCTAAACTTAAAATTAAATCTTATCAGAGGCTTTAGCTAATTATGATCAATAACGTTAAGAAGGGTATTATCATGATTGTTCTTGCCACACTTTTTTTTGCTATAATGGACGGCGTCTCAAGATATTTAGCTGATACTTATAATGTTTTTGTGATTAATATGATCAGAAGTTGGGTTTTAGCTTTATTGGTTATTTCTATAAGTTTGAGAAAAAAGAATGGGATAAAAAAGGTAATCTATACCAAACAACCTATCATTCAATTTATTAGAGGAATATTACTTATATCAGCAATTCTAATTGGGGTTTATTCATTTACAAAGCTTGGTTTAGTACAAACTCATTCAATATTATCCTTTTTCCCCTTAATAGTTGTTGCTCTGTCAGGTCCAATTTTAAATGAAAAGATAGGTATTCAAAGATGGTCAGCAGTGTTATTCGGCTTTTTAGGAATTCTTATTATTTTAGACCCAAAAAACTTTGTTGTTAGTTTTGACGCTCTATTACCTATTCTTGGTGCATTTGTTTTAGGTTTTTATACTGTTTTGACAAGAAAGGTATCAAAACATGATTCATCAGAGACAAGTTTCTTTTGGGTGGCTATGGTTGGTTGTTTTGTAATGTCTATTGTTGGACCTTTTTATTGGGAACCTGTTTTTTTTAAGGATTGGGGTTGGATGGCTTTATTATGTGCGTTGAGTACGGCTGGTCACTTCTTGTTGATAAAAGCTTATGAAAGTGCAGAGGCAAGTGTTTTGCAACCCTTCACATACTTTCAGTTATTTTTTGCTTCAATTATAGGGGTAACTATTTTTAACGACAAAATAACATTATCAATATTTGTTGGTGGCAGTATAGTAGTAGGAAGTGGAGTATTTGCAGCATGGAGAAGTCACGTAAATAAACTAAAAAATTAATTTAAAGACATGAATAACTATTATAATCAACTAAGTTTTGAGGAGGTTTTATGGCGGAAACTATTTTAATAACAGGAGCTAATAGAGGCATTGGCTTAGCCTTAACAAAATTATCTCTAATCAAAAACCTCAATATTGAAGCTTGTTTTAGAGATAAGAAAAAATCAGAAGAGTTACAGGAATTGTCTTTAGAACACCCTAACTTAAATATTCATGAAATGGATGTTACTAATTCTGAAAGCATTAAGAAAATATCTCAAAATATTAATTTTAAGGTTGATATTTTGGTTTGTAATGCAGGAGTTAATAACGGGAAAGGTGATATTTTCAGTAAAGAGCACAATGAACAGGCTATTATGGATGTAATGATGGCGAATGTTGCGGGACCATTTTTAACAATCAAAAATTTTTATGAAAATTTGAATGTAAACCATGGTGCAAAAATTGCTATTATATCATCTCTTATGGGAAGTCAGCAACACTCATCCTCTAATGCACCCATATACAGAGCTTCAAAAGCAGCTGCTAACAATTTAATGCGGACAATATCAAATCAATTTATTAATGATAATGTAATAGTAGCCTCTTATCACCCTGGTTGGGTTAGAACGGATATGGGGGGAAGCCATGCGGATATATCTCCAGAAGAAAGTGCTGAAGGGTTAATGAAACAATTTTTAAATTTAAAATCAAATGATACAGGAAAATTTTTTAATTATGATGGTAGTGTTTTGCCATTATAGCCTGATATTGATTAATTAAAAATTTTCTAATACTGAGATTTAAACTATGAACGCATTTAAATTTTATAAAATAACTTCCAATGATGAAATCAACATTTCATTTAAAATAAGAAAAAAGGTGTTTTGTGAAGAACAAAATATATCAGAAGACATAGAATTTGATAATTTAGATCATTTATGTAACCATTTTATGATTTATAAGAAACGCGAAGCTATAGCAACTGCAAGGGTTCGTGAAAAAGAAAATCATATATTTAAAATTGAACGGGTTGCTGTTCTTGTAGAGCACAGAAACATCAAAGTAGGTAGTTTATTGATTAATGAAATTATTAAATATTATAATGAAACAGAAAATAAGAGTTCAATAATTTTACACAGTCAGGTAGCCGTTGAAAAATTTTATAAAAGTCTAAATTTTGTTTCCTATGGAGAAAACTTTTTAGAAGATGGTATTTTGCATATAGCAATGAGGCATATCAACTAATTATTAATGTGACTTTGTTATGAAAAATAAAATTCGTTTGGCAATAGTTGGAACTGGGTATTTTAGTCAATTTCACTATGACGCTTGGGAAAGGCTAAATGTTGAAGTTGTTGCAATATGTTCATTAAATAAGAATGAGGCTTTAGCAAGATCAAAACAATTTAAAAACTGTAGGTTTTTCACAGATTTTAAAACTATGATAAATGAAACTGATGCAAACCTCGTTGATATTATAGTTCCTCCTAAAAACCATTTAAATTTTATCAAAATTGCCGCTGAGTCAAATGTTAACATTGTTTGTCAGAAACCGTTTACGAATAATCTTAAAGAAGCAAAAAAAGCTGTCAAAATTGCAGAAAAATACGGAGTGACAATCGCAGTTCATGAAAATTTTAGATATCAGCCGTGGTATATTAAAATTGATGAAATATTAAAGTCTTCATTATTGGGTGATTTATTTCAAGTGAGTTTTCGCATGCGACCAGGAGATGGACAAGGTAAAGACGCATATTTAAATAGGCAGCCTTATTTTCAAGAAATGGAACGATTTATGATTCACGAGACAGCTATTCACATAATAGATGTGTTTAGATTCTTGTTTGGTAATATTAATTGTGTTTTTGCTAAATTATCTAAACTTAATAATCATATTAGAGGAGAGGATGCAGGAATAGTGTTTTTTGAGTTTGAAAATGGGATGAGGGGTTTGTTTGATGGAAATAGATTATCAGACCATGTTGCATTTGATAGACGTTTAACAATTGGAGAAATGTTAATTGAAGGATCAAATGGAACATTAAGATTAAACGGAGATGGAGAAATTTTTTACAGAAAATTTAGTGAAAATAAAGAAAAAAAAATTATACACAAATGGAAGAATAAAGGCTTTGCAGGAGATAGCGTCTTTTATTATCAAAAACATTTATTGGATTATTTTGTTTATGATAAAGAGCTTAATAATGAGGCAAAAGATTATATAGAAAATTTAAAAATTGAGGATTCAATATATAAGTCTAACTCCTGTACAAGGGTGATAAAAATAAAATAAAATTTTGTTATGGTGCCGGCTGGGGGACTCGAACTCCCGACCTGATGATTACAAATCAACTGCTCTACCAACTGAGCTAAGCCGGCACTGATCAAATCAATAATCGATATTTATTTTGGAGACAAGAACTTATTTAATTTTTATAATATTTTTTTGCAATTGTAGCATTGTTATACAAGCCGCATTTGATACATTAAGCGATTCACTTTCCTCATTCATAGGTATTGTGATTAATGCGTCAACCTTTTCTCTTGTTAATCTTCTTAGCCCTTTTCCTTCAGATCCAAGGATAACAGCTATGTTGCCGGTTTCTTTTTCTAAGTCAAAAATGTCACCTGCCCCCCCATGCGCTAATCCATAAACTGTAAAATTTGATTGTTGTAACTTCTTTATTTCTCTAGCCATATTCGATAATTGAATTATTTCTAGTCTTTCAATGGCGCCAGAAGAGGCTTTTGACATCGCGGCTGTTTCTGAAGGGCTATTAGTTTGGGACAACGCTAGTCCATCCATTTTAAAGGCATGAGCGGATCTAATTATAGCTCCTACATTCTGAGGATCTGTCACTTGGTCTAAAATAATAATCCTTATCGGGTAACTTGTTTGATGTTGTTTGCTAATTAAAAACTCATCTAATGAAGTTCTTTGGAGTGGTTCAGCAATTAAAATTATATTCTGATGTGGCTTTAAATTGTTTAATTCATCTAATTCTTCTTTTTCTTTAATTTTAATTTCGATTGAAAGTCCCAAATCTTCAACTGTTTTCCTCCACGTGATGCAGTGATCTTCTGTTGTAACTAAGTAAAATAGTTTTCTCTTTTTATTACCTAGTGCTGATAATGTTGAATGTTTTCCAGATATGATTACTTGATTAGGCTGAAGTTTAAAATTTTTAGAAAAATTATTTATATTTTTGGACGCAAATCCTGATTTCTTTGATGATTTTGTTCCTTTGGTGCTCTTTAATTTTTTATGTTTGTTGTTCATTATTAAATCTTGTTTAAAAGCTACTTTAATTTTTTTTTGTTGACATTTAAATAAACCTTTTCTATTCCGCAAGGCTTGTGTATATAACATAGCACATGAATTATATTAAGTAAGGTGAATTACTATTTAACAAACAATATTTATAAATTTTCGGTGGGGTGGCCGAGTGGTTAAAGGCAGCAGACTGTAAATCTGCCCGCGTAGCGTACGTAGGTTCGAATCCTACCCCCACCACCATTAATTTAAATTTTAGCTTAAGTAATAATAAAAAGTAATAGAAAGGTTCTAAAAGATGTCTAAAGAAAAATTTGATCGTAGTAAACCGCACTGCAACATTGGAACAATAGGCCATGTTGATCACGGTAAAACAACATTAACCGCTGCAATTACAAAAGTTATGGCAGATGCTGGTCGTGCTGATTTTTCTGCTTATGACCAAATTGATAAGGCTCCTGAAGAAAGAGAAAGAGGTATAACTATCTCTACAGCTCACGTTGAGTATTCAACAGAAAACCGTCATTATGCTCACGTTGATTGTCCGGGTCATGCTGACTATGTAAAGAATATGATTACTGGGGCGGCTCAAATGGATGGTGCTATTTTAGTTGTTAATGCTGCTGACGGTCCTATGCCTCAAACTAAAGAACATATATTATTAGCTCGTCAGGTTGGTGTTCCTTCATTAGTTGTTTACATGAACAAAGTTGATCAAGTTGACGATGAAGAGCTTTTAGAGTTAGTAGAATTAGAAATTCGTGAGCTTTTAAGCAGCTACGATTTTCCAGGTGACGATATTCCTATTATAAAAGGTAGTGCATTAGCTGCACTAGAGAATCGTGACGAAGCTATAGGCATCAACTCTATTACTGAACTGATGGCAGCTGTTGATTCTTATATTCCGCAACCAGCTCGTGATAAAGATAAGCCTTTTTTAATGCCTATTGAAGATGTTTTTTCAATTTCAGGAAGAGGAACTGTTGTTACAGGACGTGTTGAAAG
>ENA-ORDA01000549-ORDA01000549.1-marine-metagenome-genome-assembly--contig:-NODE-549-length-36998-cov-9.372173_pt1 | contig 36998 bp, 34 predicted proteins | sample MGYA00237778_ERZ508506 | MGnify/ENA primary metagenome ERZ508506 (study PRJEB26177, sample SAMN06267891) | marine metagenome | isolation source: Monterey Bay, California, USA | place: Pacific... | reverse complement strand
GGAAATAAAATTAGCTGGGCAGATTTATTTATATTAACTGGTAACGTGGCCATTGAATCAATGGGTGGAAAAACTTTTGGATTTAGTGGTGGGCGTGCTGATATATGGTCTCCTCCAGAGGATATATATTGGGGTAAAGAAAATGAGTGGCTTGAAAACAAGCGTTACTCAGGAGATCGTGAATTAGAAATGCCACTAGGAGCAGTTCAGATGGGTTTGATTTATGTTAACCCTCAAGGTCCTGACGGAAACCCTGATCCATTAGCAAGTGCTAGAGATATTCGTGAGACATTTGCAAGAATGGCAATGAATGATGAAGAAACTGTAGCGCTTACCGCAGGTGGGCATACTTTTGGAAAAGCGCATGGTGCATCTGATCCTGATAAATATGTAGGTGCAGAACCAGAAGGCGCTCCAATAGAGCAAATGGGACTTGGATGGCAAAATTCATATGGTTCTGGAGTTGGAAGAGACACAATAACAAGTGGAATTGAAGGAGCATGGACTGCAAATCCAACAAAATGGGATAATGGCTATTTTGATTTACTTTTCGGTTATGAATGGGAATTAGTTAAAAGTCCTGCAGGAGCTCATCAATGGCATCCTATTAATCCAAAAGATGAAGACTTAGCTCCAGATGCTCAAGATGGTTCAATTAAAGTAACCACTATGATGACAACAGCTGACATGGCAATGAGAGAAGACCCTTCTTATAAAGTTATTTCGAAGCGCTTTCATGAAAACCCAGATCAGTTTCAAGATGCCTTTGCAAGAGCATGGTTTAAACTGTTGCATCGCGATATGGGACCAAAAACACGTTATCTTGGACCAGAAGTTCCAAAAGAAGAACTTATATGGCAGGACCCTGTCCCAACTGGAAATAAAGACTATGATGTTAAGCAAGTAAAGTCTCTTATAAGTTCAAGTGGATTGTCAACTCAACAGATGGTAGAAACAGCATGGGCGAGTGCATCTACCTACAGGGGAACAGATATGCGAGGAGGTGCAAACGGAGCACGTATTCGTTTAGAACCTCAAAAGAACTGGGAAGTTAACAAGCCAAGCGAACTATCTAAAATTTTAGATGTATATTCTGATATTTCAGAAAAAACGAATGCTTCTATTGCTGATATTATAGTTCTTGCTGGTAATATTGGGATTGAAGAAGCTACAGGAAAGTCATTGGAATTCATTCCTGGAAGAGGTGATGCTACTCAAGAAAAAACAGATGTGGCTTCATTTGAAGTTTTAGAACCAGTAGTGGATGGCTTTAGAAATTTTCAGAAGCAAGATTATGGTGTTAGCCCAGAAGAAATGCTTTTAGATAAAGCTCAAATAATGGGTTTAACTGCACCAGAAATGACAGTGCTTATTGGCGGCATGAGATCTCTTGGTATAAGTTCAAATGGTTGTGGTATATTTACTGAGCCATCTGGCAAATTAACAAATGATTTCTTCGTAAAACTTCTGGATATGGGAATTGAGTGGAAGCCTGCAGGTAAAAATTCTTATGATGGTTTTGATAGAGCAAGTTCAAAAAAAATTAGCTCTGCCTCACGCGTAGACCTTGCGTTTGGATCTAACTCACAACTACGTGCTATTGCAGAAGTTTACGCATGTAGTGACTCAAAAAATAAGTTTATCAATGACTTTGTAGCAGCATGGAACAAAGTTATGAACTTAGATAGATTTGATTTAATATAAGTATTACAAAAAAAGAGGCTATTAATTAATATAGATTAATGGCCTCTTTTTATGATCTAGGATGAATTGCTTTATGCAAACTTAGTAGTTCTGTTTCATTAACGTCAGTGTATCTCTGAGTTGTAGATAAACTTGAATGACCTAAAAGTTGCTGTATAGCTCTTAAGTCAGCTCCTCCAGATAATAAATGAGTTGCAAATGCATGTCTTAAAGCATGTGGCGTGGTGTGAGAAGGCAAGCCTAGTTCATATCTTAAGTTTTCTACTCTTCTTTGGATAATTCGAGGAGATAATACTCCTCCTCTTTTTCCAAGGAACAGAGGGCCGTCTTCTTGAACATTAAATGGACAAAGATCTAAGTAATCTTTAACACCATCACAAATTACAGGCAGTAAAGGAACATCTCTATATTTATTACCTTTTCCAAGAACCCTTAACCAATCACCTCTGGGAGCTTCTTTTTTTTTAAGAGATAAAGCCTCACTAATTCTTAAGCCTGCTCCATATAATAGTAACATTACTGCTCTATCACGTAGATTAATCCAGGCATCATTTTTTTCATCTATTAAAGAGAACAATGCCTTTGTAACTAAATTTGAATCGATTGATTTTGGAAAATTTCTTTTCAGCTTTGGGCTTTTGAAAATTGATACATCAAGTGTTGAAATAGTTTTATCTTTAAGTAAAAATTTGAAAAAATTTTTTAAACTAGATATTCTTCTTGCCACTGTTGGTCTGGATAATTTTCGTTCTGACAGATTAAAAAGATATTCTCTGATTACCTGTTTATTAGGGGCTAAGAAATTATGTTTTTCGTTGTTACAAAATTTTAAAAAATCTAAAACGTCTCTTTTATATGCATTCAGTGTATGTGTTCCAAAACCACGAATAGTCTCGAGGTATTTTATCCATGGTTCAATTATACTAATTGTATAATCTGTAAAATTATTTTTTTTTAATGTTTCCATTAATTAACTATAATATTGATTGCCCAGTTTTTTTCCAATCTGCTAAGAAATCTGCTAAACCCTTGTCAGTAAGTGGATGGTTGTACATAGCTTTCAAAAACTTAGGTGGAATAGTAGCAACATCTGCACCAAATTTAGCAGAATCTATAATGTCTTGAACACTTCTTATAGAAGCGGCTAAAACTTTAGTTTCAAAACCATGAATGTCATATATTTCTGTTATTTCAGAAATTAAATTTATACCATCGGACCCAATGTCGTCTAAGCGACCTATAAAAGGTGATATAAAAGACGCTCCTGCTTTTGCGGCTAATATGGCTTGAGCTGAATTAAAACATAAAGTCACATTAACCATAATTCCATCTTCTGAGAATACTTTACAAGCTCTTAGACCATCAAAAGTTAAAGGAACTTTAATTGCAACGTTTTGAGCAATTGCAGAGAGCTTTCGCCCTTCTTTAATCATTGTTTCAAAATCTGTTGCGGTAACTTCTGCACTAACTGGTCCAGACACTTCGTTACAAATTTCTTCAATGGTTTCAATAATATTTCGTCCAGATTTAGCAATTAAAGAGGGGTTTGTTGTTACGCCATCAATTAATCCAGTAATATTGAGAGACTTAATTTCATCAATTTCTGCAGTATCTATAAATAATTCCATTCTTAGTCCTTTTTAGATTTTTATGTGCTTTCATAAAACTAATATTTCGTTATCTATATTTTATAATACATTATGTTTATAATGATAACTAAAATTAATATTTAAATATTTAGATTAAGTTAATAAATGAAAAGCATTAAATCAAAAGAAGTAGCTGTATTATTAATTGGCCCATTTAACGATACTTTTGATTATTTAATTGAAGAAAATATAAATGAGATTAGCCCAGGGCAGATTGTGTTAGCGCCATTCAGGCAAAGAAAAGTTGTCGGGATAATTGTAAGTGAGGGCTCTAAAACAGTTTCAAAAAGTAAGTTAAAAACTGTTATTGATATATATGAACTTGATCCAATACCTTTGCCTACAATAGATTTAATTAGTTTTTTGGCAAATTGGAATTGTGTTTATAAAGGACTTGTTTTAAAGATGGTTTTAAGCCCTCTGGAAGCCATTATCTCTCCACAATATAATAAAGTATATAAATATAACCTTGAAGATGGTTTATCAATTGATTCAATTGATAACAAAAAATTAAGGTCAAAGAGAAAGCTTGTTTTAGATGCTTTGGTAAATTCAGATAAAGAAGTATACGAAACTTCTTTAATACAGGACATCGGCGTATCAAAAACAATTTTAAAAGATATGGTAAATAAAAACCTTATTGTGGAAAAGTTAATTAAAATAAAGCCTGATTTTTCTAAAAATTTTATTAAAAGCAATGATATAAAAAAAGAGAATGATAAGCCTTTAAACGAGCATCAGAAAAATGCCGTTGATAAAATTAATAAATCAATAAAAAAGAATGAAACAGATTGTTTTTTGTTAGACGGAGTCCCTGGTTCGGGTAAGACAGAGACTTATTTTGAAACTGTGCAAACATGTTTGGATGAACGTAAACAAGTTTTAATTTTGCTTCCAGAAATAGCTTTAACACCTGACTGGCAAAAAAGATTTTATAACAAATTTAATTTTAATCCCTTGGTTTGGCATTCTGATATTAGTAAGAAAAAAAGAAAAGAAATTTGGTTGTCTGCATTAAGTGGAACAGCTGGGGTTATTGTTGGAGCCAGGTCTGCATTAATGATACCAATTTCAAAATTGGGGTTGATTGTCGTAGACGAAGAACATGAACCGGCATTTAAACAAGAAGAAAATGTTAGATATAATGCCAGAGATATGGCTGTGTATAGAGCAAAAAGATCATCGGCTACTATAGTTTTGGCTTCAGCCACACCATCGCTGGAAACTTTTTATAATATGAGGATGGGAAAGTATATTCACTTAACTTTGCCTAAAAGAGCAACAGGTGCAGATATGCCAGATATAAAACTTTTAGACTTGAAATTACACCCACCTCAAAAAGGAAATTGGATATCTCCACTATTAATTAATCAAATTCAAGATAAATTACTTAAAAAAGAACAAACATTATTATTTCTAAATAGGAGAGGTTACGCACCTCTAAGGGTATGTAATTCATGTGGTAACAAAGTTAAATGTATAAATTGTGAAACCTGGTTAGTTGAACATCGTTTAGATAATTTATTAACATGTCATCATTGTGGATACAGCAAACATATTTCAAATATTTGTGAAGTATGTGGAAATAAAGATCAAATGAAATCTTGCGGTCCTGGAGTAGAGCGTATCGAAGAAGAAGTTCAAAGATTATTTCCTGAAGCTAAATCCATTACTCTTTCTAGTGACACCATGAAAAATCAAAATTTATTAACTAATGCTATCGAACAAATTAAAAACTCAGAAGTTGATATAATAATTGGAACACAAATGGTTGCAAAAGGTCACGATTTCCCAAAACTAAAATTAGTAGGTATTATAGACGGTGATATAGGGCTATCTGGAGGTGATCTTAGAGCTTCTGAAAGAAGTTTTCAGTTGTTACAACAAGTCGCAGGAAGATCTGGGAGACATACAACCGGTACAAATGATAAAGGTATAGTCTATTTACAAACATTTGACACAGAAAACCCAATCATCAAAGCCATTGCACAAAATAACCGGGACGATTTTTTTGAAAAAGAACTGATTTCTAGAAAAAATGCTAACATGCCTCCATATGGAAGATTGGCAGCTATTATTCTTTCTTCTAAGTTTGAGAGTAACTTAGATAGTTTTGCATCTGATATTTCCAGACTAGCGCCTTCTTTCAAAAACGTAAAAATTTTTGGGCCGGCTCCAGCGCCAATGTATTTTTTAAGAGGAAAATATAGAAGAAGATTCTTAATTAAATCAGATAAAACTGTAAATATCCAAAAAGTTTTAATGGATTGGACAAAGAAAATTAACAAACCATCTAATATCAACTTAACTATCGATATTGATCCATTTTCGTTTATGTAAAATTAAGTGCTTATTAAGACCTTGTTACTTGCAATGAGTCTAATGCTGTGCTAGCAATCCTTATATTTTATTAAATCAAAATTCAAGGAAGTATTAAGATGAGTGAATCATCTGGATTAACAAATAGATATGCAAAGGCTCTGTACGAGTTAGCTGCAGAAAAAAAAATAGTATCTAAAATAGTTAAAGATTTTCAAGATATAAAAACGCTTCTAGAAAATAATGATATTTTCATGAACATGATTAAAAGTCCTGCTATTTCTAAAGCTGATAAACTATCTTCAATATCTGCAATCCTTAAAAGAATGAAAGTTGATAAATTAACTATTAAATTTTGTGGTACTTTAGCTGTTAATGGAAGGCTTAACTATCTTAAACAAATCCAAGATGTATTCTTATCTTTAGTTTCCAAAACAAATGGTGAAGTACAAGCTGAGGTTACTTCATCATCTAAATTAGATAAAGATCAACAAAAAAAAGTAGAAACAGCAATATCTGAAGCTACTGGAGTTAAAAAAATATCACTGTCTCTTAAAGTTGACGAAACTTTAATAGCAGGCCTTATTGTTAAAATAGGTTCTAAAATGATAGACAGTTCAATAAAAACTAAACTTAATAGACTTGAAATAGCCATGAGAGGTACAAATTAATGGATATTCGTGCAGCAGAAATATCAACAATTTTAAAAGATCAAATTGCAAATTTTGGAGCAGAAGCAGAAGTTACTGAGGTAGGTAAAGTTCTTTCTGTTGGAGATGGAATTGCACGTGTTCATGGTCTTGACGAAGTTCAAGCTGGAGAAATGGTAGAGTTTCCAGGTGGAATTGCTGGAATGGCACTTAACTTAGAAAGAGACAATGTTGGTGTTGTTATATTTGGAAGTGATAAGACCATTAAAGAAGGTGATGTTGTTAAAAGAACTGGTTCTATTGTTGATGTGCCAGTAGGTAAAGGTTTATTAGGAAGAGTGGTTGATGCATTAGGTAATCCTATTGATGGTAAAGGGGTTCTCAAAAACGTAAAACGAACTAGAGTTGAAGCAAAAGCACCTGGTATTATGCCAAGACAATCTGTAAATGAGCCAATGCAAACTGGATTAAAAGCTATTGATTCTCTTATTCCTGTTGGAAGAGGGCAAAGAGAATTAATAATTGGAGACAGACAAACTGGTAAAACGGCTATTGCTATTGATACATTTTTAAACCAAAAAAGCACCAATGATAAAGCCGGTAAAGACGATACTAAAAAATTATTTTGTATATATGTAGCCGTTGGACAAAAAAGGTCAACTGTTGCGCAGATAGTTAAAACATTAGAAGAAAGAGGAGCTCTTGAATATTCTATAGTTGTTGCTGCCACTGCTTCTGATCCAGCGCCAATGCAGTTTTTAGCACCTTATGCAGCAGCAGCAATGGGTGAGTTTTTTAGAGATAATGGAATGCATGCAGTTGTAGTCTATGATGATTTGTCAAAACAAGCTGTAGCTTATAGACAAATGTCATTACTCCTCAGAAGACCGCCAGGAAGAGAGGCTTATCCTGGGGACGTTTTTTATTTACATTCTCGTTTGTTAGAAAGAGCGGCTAAGTTAAACAGTGATAATGGGTCTGGATCATTGACGGCTCTTCCAATAATCGAAACGCAAGGTGGTGACGTTTCAGCTTTTATTCCAACTAATGTTATTTCAATTACAGATGGTCAAATATTTTTAGAAACAGAGTTGTTCTACAAAGGTATTAGGCCTGCTGTTAATGTTGGTTTATCAGTATCTAGAGTTGGTTCTGCTGCTCAAATCAAAGCTATGAAACAAGTTGCAGGTACAATAAAACTAGATCTTGCACAGTATAGAGAAATGGCTGCTTTTGCTCAGTTTGCATCCGACATGGATGCTTCAACTAGGCAGTTACTATCTAGAGGTGAAAGACTTACAGAGCTTTTAAAACAAGCTCAATATTCACCAATGGATGTTGAAGAACAAGTGGCTGTTATATATGCTGGTGTTAAGGGTTATTTAGATCAAATACCAACCCAAAAGATTGGTGAATTTGAGCAAGCTTTATTACAGAAGTTAAAAGCTAAAGATTCTAAGATATTAGATGCTATTAGAAAAGATAAGACTATGTCAGATGAAACAGAAAAGTCTCTTAAAGATATGCTAGAACAATTGATAAAGAATTTTTCTTAATAGTTGCATTAATTAAAAGAGGATAGGTTGATATGCCTTCTTTAAAAGACCTAAAAAATAGAATTAGCTCAGTTAAATCTACTCAAAAAATCACTTCTGCTATGAAAATGGTTGCTGCCGCTAAATTAAGAAGAGCTCAAGATCAAGCTTTAGCATCTAGGCCTTACACTTCACTTATGGACAAAATTGTATCTAAAATCTCTTCTAAAGCCTCGGGAACTTCAATTGATTTATTAACAGGTAAACCTGAAAATAAAACTCAGTTATTAGTTGTTTTCTCAGCCGATAGAGGCCTATGTGGTGGTTTTAATGGTTCAATAACAAGAAGTGTAAAAAAAGAAATTAATGATCTACAAAAAAATAATGTAAATGTTAAACTTTTAATGGTTGGTAAAAAATCAGCTGATTCACTAAATAGAGAATATGGAAATTTATTCATAGACAAAATTGAAGGTAAATCAGCAAAACCTAATTATGCAGATGCAGAAGTTTTAGCAACAAAAATAATTGACTTATTCGAAAATGGCGATTTTGGTGTTTGTCGAGTTATATATAACAAGTTTGTTTCCGCTATTGCGCAAGAAGTTACTTTCAAGTCACTTATCCCTGCAGAAATTCAAATAAATGAAGAAAATCAGGATAATGCTTCGATATATGATTTTGAACCTAGTGAAGAAGAAATTTTAACAGATTTGTTACCGCGTAATTTAGCAACACAATTGTTTAGTTCTCAAATTGAGAGTACAGCCAGTGAATTAGCAGCCAGGATGACAGCTATGGATAACGCTACAAGAAATGCTGGTGAAATGATAGATAAGTTAACCTTGCAATATAATAGAACAAGACAGGCAGTTATAACCAGTGAGTTAATTGAAATTATATCTGGTGCTGAAGCTTTATAATAAACTTAATATTAGATAATTACATGGAGTAATATAAATGGCAAAAAAACCATCTCAAAAAAATTTAGGAAGAGTTTCCCAAGTTATTGGAGCAGTTGTCGACGTAGAGTTTGATGAAACTCTACCATCAATACTTGATGCTCTCCAGATTGATAATGCGGGTCAAAAATTGATTTTAGAAGTGGCTCAACATCTGGGTGAAAATGAAGTAAGAACTATTGCAATGGATAGTACAGATGGACTTGTTAGAGGCATGGAAGTCTTACAAACAGGAGCTCCAATAACTGTTCCAGTAGGCCCTGAAACTTTAGGAAGAATTTTAAATGTTATTGGTGATCCAGTTGATGATGGAAAACCAGTAAAATCTAAAATGTCTTTACCAATTCATAGAGATGCACCTGAATATGTAGAACAATCTACATCTGCAGATATTTTAGTAACTGGCATAAAAGTTGTTGATCTTCTTGCTCCATACGCAAAAGGTGGAAAGATTGGCTTATTTGGTGGAGCAGGTGTTGGTAAAACTGTTTTAATCATGGAATTAATTAACAACGTAGCAAAAGCACATGGTGGATATTCTGTTTTTGCAGGTGTTGGTGAAAGAACTAGAGAAGGTAACGATCTATTTCATGAAATGGTAGAATCAGGTGTTATTGTTCCTAATGGGCCTGGTTCTAAAGCCGCATTAGTATATGGACAAATGAATGAGCCTCCAGGAGCTAGAGCAAGAGTTGCATTAACAGGATTAACGTTAGCTGAATATTTTAGAGATCAAGAGGGACAAGATGTTCTTTTCTTCGTCGATAATATCTTTAGATTCACTCAAGCGGGTTCAGAAGTTTCTGCTTTGTTAGGAAGAATTCCGTCTGCTGTGGGTTATCAGCCAACATTGGCAACAGATATGGGAGCTCTTCAAGAACGAATTACAACTACAACTAAAGGTTCGATTACTTCAGTTCAGGCTATTTATGTTCCAGCAGATGACTTAACTGACCCTGCACCTGCAGCATCATTTGCTCACTTAGATGCCACGACTGTTTTATCAAGGCAAATTGCAGAAATTGGTATTTATCCAGCTGTTGATCCTCTTGATTCAACCTCAAGAATGTTGGACCCAAGAATAGTAGGTGATGAACATTATGCTGTCGCTAGAAGAGTTCAAGAAGTGCTTCAACAGTATAAATCACTTCAAGATATAATAGCAATTTTAGGTATGGACGAATTGTCGGAAGAAGATAAATTGGTTGTTACTAGAGCGAGAAAAATCCAAAGATTTTTATCCCAACCTTTTCACGTAGCTGAAGTTTTTACTGGTTCACCAGGCGTTCTTGTGTCATTGGAAGACACAATAAAAGGTTTTAAAGGTATTACTGAAGGTGAATATGATGATTTACCAGAGGCTGCTTTTTATATGGTAGGAACTATTGAAGAAGCTATTGAAAAAGGTAAAAAACTTGCAAAAGAAGCTGCTTAACAATTAATTTATAGCGAGGTTACAATGGCAGACACAACTAATTTAGAAATAGTAACCCCATCAATGGTTCTTGTTTCTGAACCAGTTGAGATGGTTGTATTACCAGGTTCTGATGGAAATATAGGTGCTCTGCCTAGACATTCGCAAGTGATGTCTAGCCTTGATAGAGGTATTGTTGACATTTTTAATGATAACAAAATTGTTTCTAGAATTATGATAGATGGCGGCATTGCTGAAATAAATGAGACGTCTGTAACTATATTGGCAGAAAGAGCCGAAAAACTTGATAAATCTAATAAACAGGTTTTAGAAGAAAAGCTTACCGGGTTTAAAGCTCAGGAAAATGATGCTGATCAAAATATTGCTAAAATGGCTATTAAGAACTCATCATTTATGAAAGCTGTTTTAGATAATATAGGTTAATATACACTATTATTTAAGTCGACAATATGCTTTCAAATTCACTACCTATTTCTAAAAGATTATTATCATTGTTAGTGGAACCATTTATCATAATACCTATCGGTTCATTATTAATAAAATATGGTAAAGACAAGCTACATCCGTTCATATAATTTGCTAATGATGTATTTTTTAATGTTATCAAATTGACTTTGTCATAAAACTCTTGATCATCACATTTTTTCAATAGAGGTGGTTTAATAGTTACAGTTGGCATAAGTAAAAAATTATTTTTCAAAGAGCTATTAAATTCTTTTATCAGATCTTCTCGTATTTTGAGTAATAATTTATACTCGATAGCCATAACATCATTTGCTCTATCCATTCGTTTAAGTATATTTGGATCAATTAGATGTTTTTTTTCTGTATATGCTTCAAAATATTCTGCCTGGCATTCTACGGCTGCAAATTGCCATAATGGTACTTTTTTATATGTTTCGAGTATTGGTAATTCTTCTTCAACTATATTATATCCATTTTCAATTATTTTTTGTTTAGCTAAGTTAAAAGCGAGTTCTACGTCTGGTTCAATATTTTCAAAGCCAAAATTTGAAGGAATTATAAATTTTAAGCCTTTATTATTAGACTTTTGATTTGGTGTTTTTTTCTCTTTCATAACCCCATAACCTTTTTTACAAAGTTCAACATTTTTAGCCATCAGACCAATGCTATCGAGACTTGATGAGAGTGTTAGACATCCATTTCTAGAAATATTATCTTGTGTGGGTTTAAATCCAGTTATCCCAGTAAAGGCTGCAGGTATTCTAGTAGAACCTCCTGTATCTGTACCAATTGTTATATCAGCTACATCAAGAGCTATCGATACTGCTCCTCCAGATGTTGAGCCGCCTGGTATTGAATTGTTGTAAAGAGGATTATTGGGTGTTCCATAATGAGGATTTATACCTAATCCGGAATAAGCAAGTTCCGTCATGTTTGTATGACCAAGTAGAAGACCTCCAGCCTTTCTGATAAGAGCAATGCAATCTGCATCTTTATTAGCAGGTAAGCTATTTAAAAATTTTGATCCACCTCTAGTCTTATAATTCTTAACATCAAACAAGTCTTTTACTGAAATTACTAGTCCTTTTAGCAAACCAGTTTCTAAACTATTTATAAAATTTAATCCTTTTTCAAAATCTTGATGAAAAAGTTCGGTAAAGACACTCTCAAATTTTTGAGGTTCGTTTTTGATTGATGATAAAATATCATCAATTTTTTTAATAAGTTTATCGTACTCTTTATTAGATTTTGGCATTTACTAACCTATTTGATATTAGCTGCAATATAATTCTCTAACATTGGGACGAACACTTCATTGATTTTCATATAAACGTCCTTTTTAAATGAGATTGCCTTTTCAGGTAATTTGAGAGGATTAAGCCAAATCCATTTTTTAAATTCTGGATTTAAAGTATTGATGTTTATTTCATTATCTTCACCAGAAAAATAAAATAACAACCATCTTTGTGATTGACCTCTATATTTACCACTCCATAGTCTATCTGCTAAAGGCAAAGGGATATCATAATTTATCCACTCAGGGAATTCACACAAAAGTTCTACATTTATTATGCTGGTTTCTTCTTTTAACTCTCTAAAACCTGCTTCTATAGGTAGTTCGCCTTCATCAATTCCACCTTGCGGTAATTGCCAAGCCTCTACTTTATTATCAAGACGTTGACCACAAAAAACATTTCCATCTTTGTTAAATACCATTAAACCCACACAGGATCTGTATGGTCTTTCTAAAAGTGGAATTTCACTAAGAATTTTATTCAATTTTTAGCACTAACTGTTTTTTGACTTAATTCATTTTTGTTAAATAAACTAATACCTCTAATCATGTCAACTGCTCTAGAGATTTGATTATCTTGAAGAAGTTTTTCTAATGGTGTTAGAGGTTTATCACTATCACTATCAATTTCTGTTTTCTTACTTTTTTTATTCTTATCTAATGCACCTCTTAGGTTTTCCTCACGTCTATTATCGTTTTTTGCCTTTTTTAAATCTGTTACGCCTGCTTCCACAATAATGTCAGGCTCAATTCCTTTGGCTTGTATAGATATTCCACTGGGCGTAAAATATCGGGCTGTTGTAAGTCTCATTGCCCCATTGCCTGCAAGAGGAATAATAGATTGCACAGAACCTTTACCAAAACTTCTAGTTCCAATAATTATTGCTCTAGAGTGATCTTTTAAAGCACCTGCTACAATCTCACTTGCTGAAGCTGATCCACTATTAATTAAAACAACTAGAGGTTGGCCATTTATAAGATCACCTTTTTTTGCAAATACTCTTGATGTGTCATCGTCATTTCTCCCCTGCGTAGAAACAATTTCACCTTGATTAAGAAATGCATCTGCTACAGATATTGATTGATTTAAAAGGCCACCTGGATTGTTTCTTAAATCCAAAATTAAACCTTGAAATTTATTTCCAATGTTTTTCTTAATCTCAGTTAAAGCTTTTTCTAGACCTGAAGTTGTGGTGTCTGAAAAAGTGGTTAAGCGAACGTAACCTATATTTTTTATTATGTTATGTTTTACAGATTTAATATTAATGATATCTCTTTTTATCTCAATTTCATAAGGGTCCTTTTTATCACGTACAACTGTAATGATTACTTTGCTACCTACAGGCCCTCGAAGTTTTGAAACTGACTCATTAATAGTTAGGCCTCTTATAGATTCTCCATCTACACCTATAATTAAATCACCCGACATCATCCCAGCTTTAGCTGCTGGTGTATCATCAATTGGAGACACTACTTTAACTACGCCATCTTCCATAGTGATTTCGATTCCTAATCCACCAAATTTTCCTTTAGTTTTAACCTGCATATCTTTATAAGAATCAGCGCTTAAGTATGATGAATGAGGATCAAGTGATTGCAGCATTCCAGAAATTGCTGACTCTATTAGTTTTTTGTCAGTAACTTCTTCAACATATTGTTCTTGAACTCGTTGAAAGACATCACCAAAGAGATTCAACTGTTTATAAGTCTCTTGGCGGTTGGTATCAGCGTTAATTGCCTTTAAAGGGATAATTGCGTATATAAAAAATATAAATAAAATGGTTTTTTTATTATTCATTTTTAACATTTTTATCATATTCGCTTTCCTAAAATTTTTGAAGTTTAACTTATTCTCTATAGAGTATAGAACAATATAATTCTAGCAAGTATAGAAAATCTATTATCATTATATATAATTATTTTACTAATAAAGACCTTCCATTCATAGCAACAGGTATATCAAGAGACATTATTTCTAGGATCGTAGGAGCTATGTCGGCTAACTTACCATTTTTTAATTTTAAATTACCGTCTGATGATATCATTATTAAAGGGACTTTGTTACAGGTATGAGATGTATGAGGAACTTGTGTTTTTGAATCTAACATTATTTCACAGTTTCCATGATCGGCAGTTAATAACATTGTACTACCGCTTTCATCTAATGCGGCTTTAATATTTCCAATGGCTTTATCAACTCTTTCAACGGCTTTAATGGCTGCTTTTAAATTTCCTGTATGCCCAACCATATCTGGATTGGCAAAGTTAATAATGATTAAGTCATAAATGTTATATTTAATTGCTTTGATTAACTCAAATTCTACTTCTTCTGCAGACATTTCTGGTTTTAAATCATAAGTTGTAACCTTTGGAGAGGGTACCATTATCCTTGTTTCTCCTACACAAATAGTTTCACTGCCGCCATTAAAAAAAAATGTTACGTGAGGATATTTTTCAGTTTCAGCAAGTCTGAGTTGTTTTAAATTAGCTCTTGAAATGACATCCCCTAGAGTGTCTTGTATTTGTTCTCTGACAAAAATACTTTTCATAAATTGTGAAATTTCTTTTGAGTATTCAGTCATTCCCAGTGAATTAGTGATAAGAGGGGTATCATTATTTTTTTTAAATTGATCAAAATTTGGATTTAGAAAAGGAGATAATAATTCCCTTACACGATCGGCTCTAAAATTAATCATCATTAAGCTATCGTCATTTTCAATTCCCCTATAATTACCAATTAATGTAGGAGATATAAACTCGTCAGCTTCATTGTTTTTATAAGCCACCTCAATGGCAGAGGTGAGATCGTTAGTATTTCTTTCACATTTGCCATATGCAATTAAATCAAACGATTTCTTAACTCTCTCCCATCTATTATCTCTATCCATAGCAAAAAATCTTCCAATAAGAGAAACTATTTTTATGCTTTTAGGTAATGATGCTTCAAACGATTTCACAATACTTCCAATTTGTTTAGGTGAACTGTCTCTTCCATCAGAAAAAATATGAAGAACAGCATTAATATTAGACTCATCTAATAACCTTGCCATTTCAACAATATGGTCTAGGTGTGAATGTACGCCTCCATCGCTGCACAAACCAAGAAGATGGACAGTTTTATTTTTTTTATGTTCAGAAATAAATTTCTTAAAATTCTTATTATGTCTAATTTCATTATTTTTAAAGGCATTATTAATTCGAGGAAGAGTTTGGGTGACAACTCGGCCTGAACCTAAGTTCATATGGCCAACTTCTGAATTACCAACTTGATCCATTGGTAATCCTACATGTTCACCTGAAGCTTCAAGCGTTGAATATGGATATGTATTTGTTAAATAATCAACATTTGGTGTTTTTGCGAGTGCAACAGCGTTATGATTACTATTTTTATTTATTCCCCACCCATCCATAATGCATAAAACAACCCTTTGTTTTGTATTCTTTCTCATTAATTATTTCTCACTATTAAAAGTTTATTTATGATATGGATGACCTTCAAGAATTGTCTCAATTCTATATATTTGTTCCGCAACCATCATTTTAACCATTTGATGTGGCCATGTAAGTTTTCCTAATGCAACGATTTTATCGGCTGATGTTTTAATTAGCCTACCATTTCCAAAAGCACCACCAATAGCAAAGTTAATACTTGAAATATTGTTGTCTCTCCATTTAGAAATTAATTCAGCAAGTTCAGTACTGGATAAATTTTCACCTTGTTCGTCTAGTAGTATTAACTTTCCATTCTTAGGAGTCGAATTAATTAATTTTGACCCTTCTTCTTCTAATCTTTTCTCTAAATTACTTACCTTGATTTCGTATTGATTTAACTTAATATTTTTTATTCTTTTCAAGTATTTTTGCGTAATAAGATTTTCATCGTTATTTTTAAATTTACCAATGATAGAAATTATATATTTCATAGTTTGTTATCTATTGAATCCAATGAACTTTTATCTTGTTTTTTTACCCACATTTTTTCTAAGCTATAGAAATCTCTAACTTCGGGACGAAAGATATGTATAAGAATATCTTTGGCATCAATAAGAACCCAGTCACCATTTGACATTCCTTCAGGAGAAGGTGGACGAACGCCAGCTTCTTTATATTTTTTTACCAAATTATTAGCCATCGATGTTACTTGTCTTGATGTGTTTCCACTTACTACTATCATGTAATCTGCAATGCTACTTCTACCAATCAAATCTATCTTAATAATATCTATTCCTTTATCATCTTCTAAAGAGTCAATTGTTAATTTCAATAATTGTTTAGATGAGATAGATATTGATTTTTTCATTTTTTAGAATCCATATTATTTAAATGTTTTAAACGCCTTATTTCTGATGAAGAAACAGCTAATAATTTTTGTTTTATAAAAATCCAAATGGGTTTTTTCTTAAGAAAGATAACTTTACTTTTTGAAGGTTTAATGCGTTTCCCAAGTTTTGGAACATTATTGCTATTAGTAAAAGAACTGATGTAACCAGGTCTTGAAATTACAGCAACAGGAAATTTTTTGGTTATAAATGAAGGATAAAGCCATTTACTAAAGTTATCTAGAATATCACTCCCCATTAACCATATAAATTTAACTGTTTGAGATTTGCGGGATAAAAAATTAACCGTTTTATAAGAGGCATAAAGCTTATTTTTTTCTTCTAAATCTAAAACTTTTATAAAATGATACTTACTTGTTAATATTCTTGCATAACTTAATCTCTTTTTAAAGGACTCCATCCCAATGTTTGATTTTAATCTATTTTGGGGAGCAACCAACCACCAAATTTCATCCAGTCCAAGATTTATTTTGGCAGTGTTGCTAATATGAATATGGCCTGAATGAGCTGGATTAAACGAGCCTCCTAAAATGCCTATTTTTCTTTTTCTAAAATAAGAAAAGCATAACGGCATATTATTTTTAAAACTAGCTTTTAAATTTTTAATCACGAATTTGATCTTTGCCTCTGACAACATATTTAAAACTGGTCAATTGATTAGCACCTACAGGACCTCGTGCATGAATTCTACCAGTGGAAATACCGATTTCTGCACCCATACCAAATTCACCCCCATCTGCAAATTGAGTAGAAGCGTTATGCATTACTATTGAACTATCAATTTTAGACAGAAACATTTCGGCAGTATCTTTGTTTTCTGTAACTATAGATTCTGTATGATTTGATGAATATTTATTTATATGATTAATTGCGCCTATAACTCCATCAACTATCTTGATTGATAGAATTGCCTCAAGATATTCTGTTGTCCAATCTGTTTCTAAAGCAAGTTCAATAGAATTATCAATTTTAATAGTCTCTTCATCTCCCTTAAGATGACAGCCAACTTTTGTTAATTCTTGAACAAATATAGGTATTACCTGATTACTAATTTCTTTATCTACTAAAAGTGTTTCTAATGCGCCACATATGCCAGTTCTTCTCATTTTTGAATTAAGAATAAGTTTTGTTGCTTTATCAATATTGGCATCTTTATCAACGTATAAATGACATATTCCTTCTAAATGGGCAAACACTGGCACTCTTGCTTCTTGTTGGACTTTTTCAACTAAAGATCTACCGCCACGAGGTATAATGACATCTATTTCACCAGATGATTGCAACATTGCTGTTACCGCTTCTCTATCGGTATTTTCAATCATTTGTACTGCATTAGGTGGTAGGTTAACAGATGCCAAACCTTCTCGTAGACATCTTGACAAAATTTTTGAAGTATTAATTGAATCTGATCCGCCTCTTAGTATTACAGTGTTTCCAGCTTTTATACATAAACTTCCTGCATCTATAGTTACGTTTGGTCGTGATTCATAGATTATACCTATTACTCCAAGTGGCACTGAAATTCTTGAAATATCTAGACCATTGGGTTGTTGCCATCTTGAAAGTTCAATTCCTATAGGATCATTCATAGAACTAATTGTTTTTAAGCCATGTACAATTTCGTTTATTCTTTTATCATCTAGAATGAGCCTATCAATAAAAGCATTACTAAGGTTTTTTGCTTTTGCATTTTTAATATCAATGTTATTAGCTTCTAAAATTTCGTTTTGATTGTTTTTTATAATGCTTGAAGTATTAAAAATAGCTAAATTTCTATCTGAAGAACTGCTTCCTGAAATTACTTTAAAAGCTTCTTGAGATTGTTTATTTACAATTTTTACATACTCAAAATTTTTATTTACAGTCATTAATCTTTACTCTTATTTTTGTTAAGCACAAGATCGTCTCTATGCACTACTTCATCTTTACCTCGGTAACCCAGAATTGTTTCTATATTATCGCTATGAGAGCCTTTAATTAATTCAATTTCTGTATGACTAAAGTGAGTAAGTCCTTTTCCTATTATTTTTTTAGTATGGTCAATTATCTCAATTAAATCACCTTTTTCATAATTTCCTTCAGTTCCGATAATTCCAGCTGACAAAACAGAGTTTCCTTTTTTTATGGCATCAGATGCACCTTGATCTATAATTATTCGACCTTTTACTTGTAAAGCAGCAGAAATCCATTGTTTTCGCGCACTCATTGGCTGGTGATTAGCTTTAAACCAACTAAACTTTGTCTTTGTTTGTTGTAATTTTAACAATGGGTTATTAATTCGTCCATCACAAATAATCATGTGGCAACCAGCATTAGTTGAAATTTTTGCAGCTTCAATCTTAGTGACCATACCTCCTGAAGAAATAGTGGTATGTGTAGGACCTGCCATACATTCAATTTCGGAGTTTATTTCGGTTATTTCATCTATAAAAACTGAATCTTTATTCTTGTTTGGATCTGAAGAATATAGTCCATTTATATCTGATAATAGTACTAATAAATCTGCACTACACATTTGCGCAACTCGTGCAGCGAGCCTGTCATTATCGCCAAATCTTATTTCTTCAGTTGATACAGTATCATTCTCATTAATTACAGGTATAACATTTAAGTCCAGAAGCTTTATTAGTGTAGCTCTTGCATTCAAGTGTTTTCGTCTTGTTTCTGTATCATCTGGAGCTAGTAAAATTTGAGCAACATTCAATTTATATTTACTCATGGTTTCTTTCCATGCATGAGCCAGAGTTATTTGACCAGTAGCAGCAGCTGCTTGCTTCTCATCTAATGATAAATTATCTTTTAAATAGAGTTGTTTTTTTCCTAACGCAATTGACCCTGAAGATACTATTATTACTTCAACACCTGAATTAATAAGATTATGAATATCAAAAGCAAGAGTTTCTAGCCAATTTTTTTGAAGTTTACCTGTTTTAGAATCTATCAATAAAGCAGAGCCAATTTTAATAACAACTCTTTTTGAATTTTTAATTAAGTCTTGTTTATTCATAATATTTTTCTTTAATCTATGGAGACCAAGTATTATTTGTATCTTCTTTATGACTTAGTTTGTCATTTATAACATCGTTCGTCGTTACAATTTCTTGAAGATTTCTTATTAACTTAACAATATTTTCTCCAGTTACGGCAGAAATCCCTAGTATATTATTAACTTTAAGCGTCTTTAATTCTTTTTTAGCAAAATTAATTTGCTCTGAATTAATAGCATCACATTTAGTAAGAACTACTATTTGTTTTTTTTTCGATAAACTTTCATCATACGCTTTGATTTCATTGATAATTGTAGAGTAATCCTGTTTTATATTTTTACTAGTCGCGTCAACAAGGTGAAGTAGAGCTTTGCATCTTTCAACATGCCCTAAAAATCTATGACCCAAACCTGAGCCTTCGTGAGCACCTTCTATTAACCCAGGTATATCTGCTATAACAAATTCTTTATTATCTTGATTTACAACACCAAGATTTGGGTGAAGAGTTGTAAACGGATAATCAGCAATTTTAGGTTTTGCGGCGGTTATTCTAGATAGTAAAGTGCTTTTCCCGGCGTTAGGTAATCCAACCAAACCTATATCAGCAATAAGCTTTAGACGAAGCCATATCCATTTTTCTTCTAATTCACCTCCTGGTTGAGATTTTCTAGGTGCTTGATTAGTAGAAGTTTTAAAAAAAGCATTACCCTTGCCACCTTCACCGCCTCTAGCAAGAGTAACTTTTTGTCCAATTTTTATCATATCAGCTAGTATAAAATTATTAGTTTCATCCAAGATTTGTGTCCCAAGTGGAACTCGAAGTATTAAATCTTGCCCACTAATTCCACTTCGATCTCTACCTTTACCTCCATCACCTGGCCTTGCTTTAAAATGCTGTTGATAGCGAAAGTCTATAAGAGTATTTAAACCATCTGTACAATGCGCAATCACGTCGCCTCCACGTCCACCATTTCCTCCGTCAGGACCACCAAAAGGGACGTGAGCTTCTCTTCTAAAGGATATAGAACCTGAGCCACCATGACCGCTCGCTATGTATATTTTAGCTTGATCTAAAAACTTCATAATAAAACTCTATTATATACAATTTAGCATGAAAAGACTTTAAAAACAAAAAAAGGGAATAACTATCAAGCTATTCCCAAGAGAAGAAAATAAATTATTTATTATTCAGCTGCTTGTTTTATTGGATCAACTGAAACAAACATTTTTTTACCTTTGAGCTCTCTAAATTTAACATGCCCATCAATTAGAGCAAAGATAGTATGGTCCTTACCCATACCTACATTTGACCCAGGATGAAATTTAGTGCCTCGTTGTCTTATAATAATATTACCTGGAACTACTAATTCACTACCGAATTTTTTTACACCGAGACGCCTACCTGCGGAGTCTCTTCCATTCCTAGAACTACCACCTGCTTTTTTATGTGCCATTACTGATTCCTTTACTTATCTTTAGTAGTTGAACTTTTAGTTTTAGGGCTTGCTTTTGCTTTAGCCTCAATAGACTTAGCGCTAGCTTTTGCTTTGGTTTCAGTAGACTTCGCGCTAGCTTTTGCTTTGGTTTCAGTAGACTTCGCGCTAGCTTTTGCTTTAGTCTCAGTAGACTTAGCAGCTACATTTGTTTTAGTTTCAGCAGACTTGGCACTTACTTTTTTAGGAGAAAGCTTGGAGCCACCAGTTTCAGCGATATCAATTATTTTAAGTAGTGTGAGGTTTTGCTTGTGACCTTGCTTACGACGACTATTTTTTCTACGTCGCTTGTATATCATGGTTATTTTAGGTCCGCGTGTCTGCCTAATTACCTGTGCCATAACAGCAGCGTCATTAACTAAAGGACTTCCTAAAGTAACTTTCTTACCTTCACCAATCATTAAGATGTTATCTAGAACAACTTGATCACCGTCATTAGCATCTAGTTTTTCAACTAAAACAACATCTTCTTTTTCTACACGGTACTGTTTTCCACCGGTTTTTAGGACTGCATACATTTTAAATTCCGAGCTTTTTGATAATATTTAAATACTAACCTAATAAATTCAATGGTAATTTAATAAATATTAGTACGGGGAATATAGCCTTATAGCGAGATCTGTCAAGCTTTTAGATCATAACTTATCTGTAATAATTGCATATTTGTCTGATAACTAAATCGTGTACTTTAATCTACTAATAATGCAGGGTCTAAACGCTCATAAAACCAATTAACCCTCCAATCTAAATGAGGACCGGTAGACCTTCCAGTAGACCCAACTTCACCTATATTTTGCCCTTTTGTAACAGTATCGCCAACTTCAACATTTATAACTGAAAGATGAGAATATACAGATGTTACACCATGACCATGATCAAGCATTATAGTACCGCCAGTATAATATAAGTCTTTTTCAGCCATTCTAACTATAGATTTTATAGGTGCTAAAACTGGGGAGCCTTTTGGAGCCGCAATATCAACACCATAGTGTGGTCGTTTAGGTATGCCATTTAGAATCCTTTGGCTTCCAAATACACCAGATACGACACCTTTAACAGGCCAATTAAACTTTTGGAAGATAAAGTCTAAGTTGCTGTCTATGCCTCTGATATGTTTAATAGATTTATTTTCTTTTATAATCCTATCGTAGAAAGATTTTGGCGGAGTAACCATCTTTTTCTGTAAGCCATTTATAATTTGCGTTTTATAAATTCTTTTTTTGATTGAGATCGGTTTTTCAAGCCATACCTTTTTAGGTTTTAGAGACAAGTGCGCAATATCTGGGTGATCTCTTCCAAAACCAATAATAAAATAACCATCAGAGTTTTTTCTAAGTAATTTGTTTTTAAATTTTATTTCAATTTTTGGATCAGATTTACCTATAACTAATCCACCTTGTACGAAATCACCCTCAAGAAAAACTTTTATATTATCATATGTTAGGTTTAATTTCTCTTTTCCAACAGCAGGGTTAATTTGAACAAATAATATAACTAGAATTAGTTTTAAAAATTTAAAATTTAGTTGATTTAATAACATTTTTGTCATCTTACATTTATTCATAACTTATCTTTTAACTTCAGGTATTAAGCCTTTGGGAGCAAATCTTAAGGTCACTAACAAAATTATGCCCATAAACATAAGTCTCATATGTGCTGCATTCTCTAACAAATGACTTTTTATTATATTTGAATCTGAGACATAAGAAGTTATAAAAGCTATAAGCCATAGACCAATAGGTTCAGCTTGGATCCAAAAAAACCAAATAATAAACCCTCCAATGATAGAACCAAAATTATTTCCAGAACCTCCAATTATTACCATAATCCAAACTAAAAATGTAAATCTTAGTGGTTGATATGAAACTGGAGTAAACTGACCATCAAGAGTGGTTAGCATTGCTCCTGCTATGCCTATAATTGCTGAACCAATAATAAATACTTGTAAATGTCTTTTTTTAATATTTTTACCCATAGCGTTTGCTGAAACTTCATTATCTCTGATGGCTCTCATCATTCTGCCCCAAGGAGATTTGAGAGCAATTTCAAGTAAAATCAAAATTCCTATCAAAATTATAATAAATAAAAAGGAATAAGATAATTTGACTATAATTGATGATATTTCTGGCAGAGAAACATTAGTAAATTGTGCTATTTCTATAACCCATTGCTTTGATTGAAGTTCTATTTCGTATGGGACAGGCCGTGGTAGTCCATTAACATTTTTTACACCCCTTGACAGCCAATCTTCATTTTTTAAAACATATATAATTATTTCAGAAATACCTAGGGTAGCTATAGCTAAATAGTCTGATCTAAGCCCTAACGCTATTTTACCTATAGCGTATGCAGTTAGCGCTGCTAATAGTCCTCCAATAGGCCATGAAATTATAACAGGAAGATCAAAGCCTCCCAGATAACCTGTTTTTGCTGGTTCAATAGATTCTATAGTTTGTATTGGAATATCAATAATATATCGCATAAGAAAATAACTTGTAGCTATTATAATTGTAGTAATTACATATTTTTTCTTTTTATCAATATTTAATTTCTTCCATAAATAAATAGAACAAAAAATTGATATAATGAATATTACAATACCAGATAGAATTAAAATCCCACCTTCTTCCCATGCGTTGTGAGTTGGTGGCATCGAAATAATTACGTTGGCTAAGCCACCTAATGCCGCAAATCCCATAACACCGAAATTTACTATTCCTGCGTTGCCCCATTGAATATTTATTCCTAAGGACATAATAGCAGATATTATACAAAGGTTAAAAATTGAGAGTGCAAGATTCCAACTTTGAAAAAGACCAACAAGTATAAACATTAAAAACATACAGCTGAATAATTGAAGTATATAATTTTTATTTTGCATTACGTAAACTCTAAATATTGGTTTAAATTACTTTACCTTTGTAAATTCCAGTAGGCTTAATTAACAAAACCAGAACTAGAATAATAAAAGATACTGCTATTTTATAGTCTGTGGATAAAATTTGTAACAATCCACTAGGAACAATTTCGTATGGAAGAAGGTAATAAAAAATTTTCTTATAGGCGAATGTAATAAATAACTCAGAAAATGCTATAACAAAGCCTCCAATAATTGCCCCAACAGGGTTTCCAACACCACCAACAATTGCTGCTGCAAAAATTGGTAATACTAAATGCAAATAAGTAAATGGTTTATAGCTTTTATCAAGACCATATAAAGTGCCAGCTACACATGCTAAAGTTCCAGTAATTATCCAAGTAATTAATACAACTTTTTCTGGATTAATACCGGATAACAATGCTAATTCTTGATTATCTGAGTAAGCTCTCATCGATTTTCCAGTTTTAGTTTTATTTAAAAACCAAAAAAGAAGAAAAACTAATAAAATTGTTAGTATTATAGTAACTCCTTGTGTGGTTTTGATAGCTAATCCTTCATTAAGCCCGGTCAAAGCTTTAAACGTTTTGGCTTTTAAAATAAATCTTTCTCCATCAAAAAAGTTTTTATCTCCTGGCCCTATTATGAATCTTATTAAACCTCCTGAAAAAAACATAACACCAATAGAAACGATAAGAGTAATTACACTTTTTGATTTCTGTTGGCGGTAAAATTTAAAAACAAATTTGTCTATGATTAAGCAATAAAAAATAGTTATTAATATTGCTATAGGTAAAACTAATATGGCAGTAGGAAATATACCTAGTTTAATTCCAAGATTTGAGAAGAGCCAAGTTAGGAGAATAGAGGTCATTGTTCCAAATGACATAAATTCCCCATGAGCAAAATTAGAGAACCTAAGAACTGTGTATATTATTGTTATACCAAGTGCTCCAAGAGCTAATTGACTGCCATATGTAAGTCCTGGTATTATAATATAATTAGCTATTAAGGTAATGCCGTTCAAAAAGTCCATAAAGTTTAGCCTCCTAGAAACGCCTGTCTGACTTCTTTGTTGTCTAAAAGTGACTTTCCAGTATCTGTGAAAAGGTTCTTTCCTTGATTCAAAACAAAGCCTAAATCTGATATTGCTAAAGCTTGTTTAGCATTTTGTTCTACCATGAGTATAGCTGTTCCTTGATTAGCAATTTCTTTAATTTTTTTAAAAATACCTTCCATAACAATAGGAGAAACACCAGCGGACGGCTCATCTAACATTAAAACTTTTGGGTTTGTCATTAAAGCTCTTCCAACTGCAACTTGTTGCCGTTGCCCGCCAGATAATTCGCCTGCTTGTTGGTGGCGTTTATCTTTTAAAATTGGAAAAAGTTCATAAATATAATTCAACATATCTTCACAATTTTTTGCCTGAATAAATGCCCCCATTTCAAGATTTTCCTGCACAGACAAAGAGGGAAATATATTATTTGTTTGTGGCACAAAACCCATACCTTTTAAGACTCTTTCTTGTGGTCGAAGGTTAGTAATATCTTCACCATCAAGAAAGATTTGGCCTTTTCTTATGTCTAGAAGTCCAAATATAGCTTTCATAGCAGTGGACTTTCCAGCGCCGTTAGGTCCAACAATTGAAGCAATTTGACCTCTCTTCACACCAATAGTACAATCAGATAGAATGTCAACTGAGCTATAGCCACACGTAATGTTTTTACCTGATAATAAATACATATTTCAAAAACTCTTTACTTAGTTTCTTCCAAGATATACTTGGATAACTTCTTCATTTTTTTTAACTTTAGAGATTGTATCTGTCATTAAAACTGATCCCTCTGCCATAACAATTACAGGATCGCATAATCTACTAATAAACTCTATATCATGCTCAATCATACAAAAAGTATAATTTAATTCTTTATTTAGTCTTAATATAGCATCCCCAATCGTATTTAATAAAGTACGATTAACTCCTGCACCTACCTCGTCGAGCAGTACAATTTCTGGTTCAACCATCATTGTTCTTCCTAATTCCAATAATTTTTTTTGCCCACCTGACAAATTACCAGCATATTCGTTAGCAAGGTGTTTTAATTGTAAAAAATCTAAAACTTCATTTGCTTTATTTAATATTTTTGTTTCTTCTAATTTAATTTTTTTTGACTTAATCCACGTATTTAAAATAGACTCACCTATCTGATTTGGTGGGACCATCATCAAATTATCTCTTACAGTTAATGATGAAAATTCGTGAGCAATTTGAAATGTTCTTAATATACCTAGATCAAATAATTGATGTGGTTCATAACCAGTTATATTTAAATTGTTTAACTTTATATTGCCGGAGTCTGGTTTAATGGACCCATTAATAACATTAAAAAGAGTTGTTTTACCTGCCCCATTTGGCCCAATTAGAGCTGTTATAGATGATTTTTTTATCTCTAATGAGACATTATTAATGGCTTTAATGCCACCGAAGTTTTTATATAGATTTTTTATTTCAAGCATCAATGAAACCAATGGAAAAAAGGCTTAAGGTTATTACCTTAAGCCTTTAAATTTTTATCTATAACCTACTTTATTAGTTTTTTGGTTATCTATTAAGATTTCCGCAAAACTCCCAGATGATTCACCAGAACCAACTAGTTCTAAAGCTGTCGCACCAACGTAGTCAATATCTTTACCTTCTTTGATTAACTTGAGTGCTTTACTGAGTTCACCTGGATAAATTTTTTCACCAGGCGCATTAGCAATATCCATAACATTATTTTTAAAAACATTACTGTCAGTTGATTTTGCAGCCTCCATTGCAAGCATAATTAGAGCAGCTGCATCGTAAGACTCTGGGCCATATGGTCCTGATTCAAAGCCAGCAGCTTTTGCTAATTCAGAGTATTTTGCAGCACCAGGGCTATCTGTTCCAGGAACTGATCCGATAGAACCATTTAGATCTGGACCTATTGCTTTTGGTAGTGAATCACCAATCATTCCATCAGGTAAGAAAAATTTATTAAAGGCATCAGCATCTAATGAAGCTTGTATTATGCCTTTACCACCTTGATCTAAGTAACCCGCAACAATTAGTATGTCACCTGAGGCTTGAGCTAATGCAGCCACCTCTGAACTATAGTCGCCTTTGCCATCTTCATGAGAAGCGCTAATTGTTATGGTACCACCTTTAGCTTCATAATTACTTTTAATGCTAGCAGCTAGACCTTTGCCGTAGTCGTTATTTGTATGTGTTAAAGCGGCTGTCTTAAAGCCCTTTTCCATTAACAAATCAGCAATGACTTCACCTTGTCTAGCGTCAGAAGGAGCTGTTCTAAAAAATAAATCATTATCTGGTTCAGTTGACAAGGCTGGAGACGTTGCTGATGGCGAAATCATCAAGATACCATTTGGCATTGCAACATTTTTAAGGACAGCAGTTGTTACTCCAGAGCAGTCCGCGCCCATTATTGCACTTACTTTATCTGATGTGATTAAGCGTTCAGCCGCAGCCTGTGCTGCTGCTGCATCTACACAAGTAGAATCAGCTCTTACTGCCTTTAGTTGAGCTCCATCCATAAAGTTACCTGATTTATTAACTTCATCGATAGCTAGTTCAGCACTTTTTGCCATAACAGGTGCTAAAGATTCTATTGGTCCAGTAAAGCCAAGAATGATACCAATCTTTATTTGATTGTCTGCACTTTTTTCAGTTTTAGATGCGTCTTGATTATACAAAAAGACACCTAATATTATTAATCCAGTTATTAAAATAACTGGTATAAGATTTTTTTTCATTTAATTTCCCCTTAAATCCAATTTAACAGTAATTTATAAAGAAATCGTATAATTAAGCGAATCAAATTTTCAGTTGTTATATAAAAAAACATTTAGTAGGTTTGTAATCATTCGTTATGGAAAAAAAGATATAAAGCATGCGCTATAATTGGTTAAAATTATTGAAGGAAGGTTTCAATAATAATAGTGGTTGGGAAAAAACTTGGAAAAACCCAGAATTAAAAAAAGAATATGATGTTATTATTATTGGAGGAGGCGGTCATGGCCTTGCAACAGCTTTTTATCTAGCTAAAGAATTTAATATAAAAAATATTGCCGTTTTAGAAAAAAATTGGATTGGGGGCGGTAATGTTGGACGTAACACAACTATTATTCGTTCAAATTATCTACTTAACGAAAATGAAGCTTTTTACGAATTTTCATTAAAATTATGGGAAAGTCTAGAAAAACAAATAAACTATAATGCGATGGTTAGTCAAAGAGGAGTTTTGAACGTATACCATTCAGATACTCAAAGAGATTCATTTATTAGGCGTGGTAACTCAATGATAATAAATGGAGCAGATGCAGAACTATATGATGTTAATAAAATTAAATCGCTTTATCCTTTTTTAGATTTTGATAACGCAAGATTTCCAATTAAAGGAGGATTGTTTCAAAAAAGAGGTGGAACGGTTAGACATGATGCTGTTGCTTGGGGTTATGCTCATGCCGCAGACCAACTAGGTGTTGATATTATTCAAAATTGTGAGGTAAATAACTTTAAATTTAAATCAGGTACTTGTATTGGTGTGGAAACTAATAAAGGTTTTATCAAAGCTAATAAAGTTGGGTGCGCAGTTGCTGGTTCGACAAGCCTTTTAATGTCAAAGGCAAATATGAATTTACCCATTGAAAGCCATGTCTTACAGGCTTTTGTTAGTGAGAGTTTAAAGCCGATTATACCAGGTGTAATTACATTTGGGGCAGGTCATTTCTATATTTCTCAATCTGATAAAGGAGGTTTAGTTTTTGGTGGTGATATTGATGGATATAATTCTTATGCTCAAAGAGGTGGAATAGAAACTTTAGAGGATGTTTGTGAAGGTGGGCTGGCTTTGATGCCCATTATTAGTAAAGCAAGGCTTTTACGAATGTGGGGTGGTGTTATGGATATGAGTATGGACGGATCGCCTATTATAGATAAAACTCATATAAATGGTTTATATATGAATGCAGGTTGGTGTTATGGAGGATTCAAAGCAACTCCGGCTTCTGGTTGGTGTTTTGCGCATCTTCTTGCCAAAGGGTATTCCCATGAATTATCAAAAAACTACCGTTTAGACAGATTTAAAAATGGCTATATGATTGATGAAAAAGGTCAAGGAGCACAGCCCAATTTACATTAAGGTAGAATTCAATGATTATTGATCATCCATTATTAGGTCATAGGGACATTAGTGAATTTATTTATTTAGGTGATGCATCTTTATTAAATAGACCAAAATGGGATGCAGAAGATGCAGAACATAGTTTCTATGAATATCTATATTTAAGAAAAAATGTTGCAGGTGTTCATAAAGAACTTTGGTTTCATCAACAAGGTGATAGATCATGGCTTGTTATTTCAAGAAATACTTTAACTCATGAAATTATAAAAGTTGATCTTGTGGGAAACCATTCTAAAAATATGGAAATTTTAAATGACTAGTTTTGACAGAATTAACTCTAGTTCAATTGACACACAAAAAGAGATTAACTTTATATTTAATGGTCAAAAATATAGAGGTTTTCAAGGTGATACACTTGCATCAGCTTTAATTGCAAACGGTGTAAAACTGATTGCAAGATCATTCAAATACCATCGACCAAGGGGAATAATTTCCTGTGGTTCACAAGAGCCTAATGGATTAGTTGAATTAATACATAAAGATTTTAGAGAACCAAATACAAAAGCAACTACTATAGAGTTGTACGAGGGACTAGAGGCTAAAAGCCAAAATTCTTGGCCATCCTTAAAGTATGATTTTATGTCTTTGAATGACAAGTTTTCAAAATTCATTGGTGCAGGTTTTTATTATAAGACTTTTATGTGGCCAGCGTCTTTTTGGGAAAAAATCTATGAGCCACTAATTAGGAAAGCTGCTGGTTTAGGCAAATTATCATACAACAAAAATGAAAGAGTTTCTGAAAAAGGTTTTTTACATTGTGATCTTTTAGTTATTGGATCAGGGCCTTCAGGTTTAGTTTCTGCTTATTTAGCAGGATTATCAGGAGCAAAAGTTATTTTAGTTGAAGAAGATTTTATTTTTGGAGGCAATTTAAATAACGAAACTTCCGATGATTCTAAAACTGTCGCTCACAAATATCTACGTTCTATATTAAAAGACATTATGAAAATGCCTAATGTTAGATGTATGAGAAGAACTTGTGTTATAGGTATGTTTGATCATGGTATTTTTGGAGCATTAGAAAAGCTAAATCAAAGTAAAATAGATCAAATATTCTGGAAAATAAAATCAAAAAAGGCTCTTTTATGCACCGGAGCCCTAGAGAGATTCATTCCATTTCAAAATAATGATAGGCCAGGCATCATGTTGTCTGCATCAATTCGAACTTATTTGAATAGGTGGGGAATAAATAATTTTCAAGACGTTTTGTTGTTTACAAATAATAATGATGCTTACCTAACAGCTAGTAATTTAATTTCTTCTGGAGTTAATGTTGTTGGGGTAGTTGATACAAGAGATAACCCAAAGATTTTTGATTCTAGAATAAAAGTGTTTCAAGGTTCTCAAGTTATAAACACTCGAGGTAAATTAGAACTCAAGGGTGTTGATATTCAAAATAAAGAGGGTAAAATTTCTTTTTTGAAATGTGATATTTTAGGGGTGACAGGTGGTTGGAATCCTAATATTCAAATCAGTTGTCATACAGGTGTAAAGCCTGTTTGGGACAAAAAAATTTCAGCTTTTATTCCTGGTAAAAATAATGTTTCTACACATTTAAAGGCAGTTGGTTCAGCAAATGGAAAATTTACTTTAAGTGAATGTATTTCATCAGCCGAAAAAGCTGTTTTAGAAATACTTAATGATTTAAATTTTAAGTTAGAGAAATATGAGATACCGAGCATTAGTCCTGAAAATATTGATATAGACCCATTTTGGTATGTTCAATTTGGTTCCGAGAGAAAATGGGTTGATTTACAAAATGACGTTACTGTTAAAGATATAGAAATTGCGTATAAAGAAAACTTTAGATCAGTTGAGCATTTGAAAAGATATACAACATTAGGTATGGGAACTGATCAAGGAAAAACGTCAAATGTAACTGGTCTTGCTATATTAGCCTCATTATCAAAGAAATCCATTCCTGAAGTTGGAACAACAGTATTTAGACCTCCTTACGTCCCAGTATCACTCGATACTTTAGTTGGACATGCTCATGGTAAAAACTTCAAACCTACAAGACTGACTCCATCGCATAATTGGGCTCAAGAAAATGGAGCTAGTTTTACAGAAAGTGGTTTATGGTTGAGAGCTGAGTGGTATGCAAAAAAAAATGAGAGAAACTGGAGAACAACAGTTGATAGAGAAGTAAATGCTGTAAGAAACTCTGTAGGATTTTGTGATGTATCTACTCTTGGAAAAATAGATATTCAAGGAAAGGACGCTCTAAGCTTTATTAATAAAATTTACTGTAACGGCTTTGCTAAACTACCTGTTGGTAAAGTTAGGTATGGTTTAATGCTTAGAGAAGACGGGTTAGTTATGGATGATGGAACTACTGCGAGGATGAGTGAGAATCATTTTATTATGACAACTACTACTGTTAATGCGGAGAGTGTTTATAGGCATTTAGAATTTTGTCATCAATGTCTGTGGCCTGAATTAGATGTGCAACTAATATCAACAACCGACGCGTGGGCTCAAATTGCTATTGCGGGCCCAAATTCTAGAAAAATAATTTCTAAAATTATTGATCCAGAATATGATGTTTCTAACGAAAAATTTCCTTTTATGGCATGTGCGGATATTACAATCTGCAAAGGTGTTCGAGCACGTCTTTTTAGAATTTCATTCTCTGGTGAACTCGCTTATGAACTGTCAGTTCCAACTCAATATGCGTATTCACTTATTTCTTATCTGATGGAAATAGGTGTAGAAGAAAATATTACACCTTATGGGACCGAAGCCCTTGGTGTTATGAGAATAGAAAAAGGGCATGCTGCTGGACCAGAATTAAATGGAACAACTTCTGCATTAAATTTAAATATGGATAAAATGGTATCTCTTAAAAAAGATAGTATAGGAATGGTATTATCAAAAAGAGAAGGTTTGCATAAAATAGATGCAATTAAACTTGTCGGCTTGAAGCCTGTTAAAACAGATAATCAAATTGTTTCTGGATCACATATTTTTAATTTACAAGATAAAATAAAACCAGAAAATGACCTTGGCTATGTTACTTCTTCTTGTTATTCTCCTACTATGAAATCTTATATTGCTCTAGCATTTTTAAAAAATGGGAGTGAGCGATACGGAGATAAAGTCAAAATTAGTAACCCATTATTGAAAAAAGAAACTTATGCAGAGGTTTGTAATCCAGTATTTGTAGATCCAACTGGAGATAAATTACGTGATTAAAAATTTCTTAAAACCTAATTTATACAGATCTGAAGTTTTGATGGTTAATGATAAGCTTAAATTAACTTTGGATAACTCCAGAAATATATTTTCTTTAAATGAGAATAAAGACGAAACTAATAAATTTAATCGTATATTCAAGAAATTTTTTGGTTTCTCTGTTCCCGAAATTGCAAAATTTAAATTAAATGATAATTCTATTGCTTTATGGTCACGAACCAAAAGTTATATCATACTAACTGATTCAAATTTAGATGATTTAACCTCTACCTTTGATGGGTTAGCTTCTATTACAGATCAAACTGGTGGTTGGTTGTCATTTAAAATAAGTGGAAAAGGTTCTATACATCTATTTGAGAAACTGATTACTATTAATTTAGAAAATTTTAATGAAGGCAATGTAATCAGGACATCTATAGGTAAGATAAACTGTTTTGTATTTTGTAAGAAAAAAGGTGAGACTTATTATATTATCTGTCCTGTATCTTTCTCAAACGCAATGAGATCAAGGTTAATTCAATTAATTGAGTTAAGCTAAGCTCATCGCATTAGGTAAAAATAACACAATACTAGGAAATGCAATTAAGACACCAACTGTGATAACGTCTGCCACAAAAAATGGTGCACATCCCCTAAAGACATCTTGAACAGGAATGTCTGGCCGAACACCACTCACCACAAAGCAATTTAATCCAATAGGAGGAGTTATTAGACAAAGTTCAGCCATTTTAACAACTATAATTCCAAACCAGATAGGATCATAGCCTAAGGCAATTACAGCTGGTTGTACCACTGGTAATGTCAAAAGCAGCATGCCAATGGCATCCATAAACATTCCTAATACTGCGTAAACTAGTAAAATACATAATAAAATGGTTAAAGGTGCATAATCTAATGACGTGATCCAGTTACTAAATGCATTTGGTAATCCAGCAAAGCCTAAAAACCTTACATAAACTAAAACACCCCATATAATTGAAAATATCATAACTGTTAGCTTAGCAGTTTCATAAAGAGCCGCTTTTAGAGCGCTTGTCTTCATACCTTTTAAAATTGCAATAATAAAAACTACAAATGCACCCAGAGCGCCAGCCTCTGTTGGCGTAGCCCATCCAAAATACATAGAACCAAAAATTATAATAATAACTGAAAATATAGGTACAGTTGCAGGCAAAGAAACCATTTTTTCTTTAAAAGAGTAAATTCTTGTCTTAGGTCCCATTTCTGGCTTGAAGGAGACAATGCCCACAATAATTAAACCATAAATTAGTGCTGAAACTATTCCTGGAAGAAATCCAGCAAGTAAAAGCTGACCTACAGATTCTTCAACTATAATTGCGTATATAACTAGAATGGCGCTTGGTGGTATTAAAGTTGCTAAAGTTCCACCGGCAGCTACAACCCCAGCAGCGAGTCTTCTATTGTAGCCCTCTTTCAACATTTCAGGAATGGCAACTCTTGCAAACACTGCAGCTGTAGCTGTGCTTGCTCCTGAAACAGCTGCAAATCCAGCTGTTGCAAAAACTGTCGCAACAGCCAATCCGCCAGGTAATCTTCCAAGCCATCGCTTTGCAGCTTCAAACAGTGATTTAGTTAACCCTGCGTGAAAAGCAAGAAAACCTATAAGTATGAACATCGGTAAAATAGATAGAGCATAAGTGACTGCTTTAGAGTGTGGAATAGTTCCGGCCATACCAAGTCCAGCGAACATAGCTTTTTCAAGACCTAATTTGGTTGATAGAATCCAAACCAAGCCTGCTGTTCCTGCTAAAGCACTAGCAAAGGCAACACGCATTCCAAAAAATATCATAAGCATCATCACAGACGTTACTGTTATACCGATTTGAAGGGGATCCAATGTTTAGTTCCTTACCTATTTTATTGTTTCGATTTGAGATGCTTCTTGTTTAGCTTGGTTTTCAACATCTACTATTAAAGGGACACCAATTGGGTTTAGTTTTGGGTCAACAATTAGTCTGATGTATCCAGCAAATTGAACAATAAGTCTTAATGTTAGAGCAGAAAATGCGATAGGTATCATTAATTTTGAAGGCCAGGTTGGTAATTGAATGTCAATTGTACTATCACCTATAGTCCATGCTCTTTGAAAGTGTTTAAAAGAATAATATGTCAATATGCTTATAATTAATATTGTGGCTGCTGTCTGTATAGCTTCTGCTATCCATTTTGGACGTCCATTTAAAGCAGAAAGAAAAATTTCCATTCTTACATGTCCGCCTAACCTTTGACAGTAAGCTATTCCAATAAATGCAAATATAGCAATGGATTGTTCAGCAAAGTCTATATATCCAGGAATAGGCATATTTAACAATTTTCTGCTTACAATTTGAACTGTAGCAGTAATCATTAATACGAAAATAGCAAGACCAGAAAAAGCAGTTAGAAAATCTTCAAATTTTCCTAATAATTTATCAAATATGCTAATCATTTATTTTCCTATATTAAGAAGGAAGATTCTTAAAACCTTCCTTCTTAATTTTGAATTATTTACTAGCGTCTTTAGCTGTTTTTAAAACAAGATCTAGTAGTTCTTGAGCAGGAAGACCTACAGCGTTAGCTTCTTTAATCCATTGATCCCAGACAGGTTGAGCTGCTGCTTTTCTAAATGCATTTAAATCAGCTTCAGAGTAAGTTATTTTCTTAATTCCCTGTTTGTCAGCTTGTGGAGTATATTTATCAATTGATGCTGAATAAGCTTTATCAAGTGCTGCATAACCGGCGTCAATAGCATCTGTTAATATTTTCTTATTCTTATCAGATAAGCTATTATAGGCATCAATATTAACAACTAAAGGACAATTCACAGAACCAGGTGAAAGGTTAGTTGTTCTCCATGTTGACACTTCATTGATCTTATATGAAAAATGTGAATAAAAAGCAAAAGCTGCTGCGTCAACTGTACCAGTTTCAATAGCTCTATATGTTTCTGGAGCTGTAACTGTTGTAGGAACTGCACCAATCACTTTCATTGCTTTTCCAATTCCACCAAGAGCTCTAACTCTCATACCTTTGAAATCTGCGATAGTTCTTGGCTCTTTACCTCTACCCATAAATTCATACTGCGGCAAAGCAGCAGACATTAAGAGTTTAGCATTCCATTTTTTCATTTCTTTAATTGTAGCAGGATGACTGTATACAGCTAAGTCTGCAGCTTTTTGAACATCACCATTTGTAATAGGTAGAAAGGGTAATTCTAAAACAGTAACGGCTTTATTTTTGTCTGCGTGATATGACGCACAAAAAGTTGCTGCTTCAAAAGCACCTAGCGAAATCCCGTCTAAGTTTTCTCTTGGCTTAGATAAGGTACCACCATAGTTAATTTTAATAGTAAAATGTCCATCTGATTTATCAGCAACATACTTTGAAACTGCTTCAATTCCTTCAGTAAAAGCTCTTCTTTTACCCCAAGTTGATAAATTCCAATTTACATTTTTACCATGACTTGCTGCCGTGGCTGATTTAGTCATGCTATCAATTGGGCCACCAAAAATTAGCCCTAATGACAATAATGACATTAATGGTAGTGATTTTTTCATTAGTTCCTCCGATATAAAGTATTTTATGATATTCTATATTTAAAATTTATAATATAAAAGCAGTATATAGAATTTATTAAGTAATTTGTTAACTTATTTTATTATTAACTGGAATTTATTTTGAGTGAAATGAAGCCGGGCAAACCAGATTTTAATTATTTACCATTTAAGGTTCATGGTGGAATTATTTATTTAGCAGGACAACTAGCTAAAGAAGATGGTTTTGTAAAAAATAAGGGGCAAGTATTGGAAGAAATATCTGAGTTTGAAGCCTCTAGACAAATGAAACTTTGCGCAGAACATGCATTTAGTTGGTTAAAAATTGCAGCTGAAAAAAATAAAAGTGAAATAGAATCAATATTAGATTTAAAAGTTTACGTTTCTTGTAATAAAAATTTTGATGGAATTTCTAGATTAGCAGACCATGCTTCAGGAGTTTTTATTAAAAAATTAGGTGAAAAAGGAAAGCATCCCAGGTCAGTTTTGGCAGTGCTAAGATTGCCTCAAAACGCTCCAGTAATGATTGACCTACGATGCGCAATAAAATTGATATAAGGAAAAAATATGACAAATAATGTAAAGATTTCTTTAAATGATATAAAAGAGTTAGTCACTAACATTTTTCTTAAACAAGGCTGTAATCAAGAAAACGCAAATGCTTTAGCTAATACTATTACTAAAGCTGAAGAAGATGGTTCTAGTTCACATGGTTTATTTCGATTGCCTGGTTATGTGGCGTCTTTAAAATCAGGCAAAGTTAACGGTCATGCTTCTCCTAAGGTTGTTAATAAAACGCCTGTAATATTAAAATGTGATGCAGATAATGGTTTTGCGTCAACTTCTCATGAAGTTGCACTACCCTTGCTTGCAGAAGCGGCAAAAAAAAATGGAATATCTGTTTTAAGTATTACAGGTTGTTACCATTTTGCAGCATTGTGGCCGGAAACAGAATTTCTTGCCAAAAATAATTTAGTTGGTTTTGCTTGCACAGCATTTAAGCCGTCTGTTGCTCCAGCAGGAGCAAAAGAACCTTTTTTTGGAACTAATCCAATTTCAATGGCATGGCCTAAGAAGAATGATCACCCAGTTGTTTTTGATATGGCAACGGCTACTATGGCTAAAGGTGAGGTTATGATAGCTGCAAGAGACGGTCATATGCTTCCCGATGGAGTAGGTCTTGGAGAAAATGGTCAACCTTCAAATGATCCAAAAGATATTTTAAAAGGGGTTTTATTACCTTTTGGAGGTTATAAAGGATCAGCTATCTCCATGATGGTTGAGTTATTTGCAGCAGGTTTGACTGGAGA
>ENA-ORDA01000548-ORDA01000548.1-marine-metagenome-genome-assembly--contig:-NODE-548-length-37028-cov-4.933507_pt1 | contig 37028 bp, 33 predicted proteins | sample MGYA00237778_ERZ508506 | MGnify/ENA primary metagenome ERZ508506 (study PRJEB26177, sample SAMN06267891) | marine metagenome | isolation source: Monterey Bay, California, USA | place: Pacific... | reverse complement strand
AATGTCAGTTAATCGCTTTAAACGGCCAGCTAACACACCATTAGAAATCCTTTCATTACTATTTGCTAAAATTGATCGAAAGGTTCTTTTATTGCAGATGGCAATATCTCGCAGAATGATTACAGACCAACGGTCAGCCATCACCTCGGCGCAAGCTGCAATTGGGCAATAGCTTTGCGTTTTTGAAGAAATATCTATTCTAATAGTTTGGTTCATTTTTGGCCTTCAAATCGTTAGGAAGTGTTAAAGTTGATACAATATTCAGCTAAACCATGTGAAATACAAGAGTAGTTTAAGATCTGTAGTAGTATTTTTCGATGCATGTGTTTGTTTATCATCGAAAGACCTCAATTAACAATTCAAAATATGGAGAAATAAAATGAAAAGATTTCTTATTCAACGGGAAATGGATGGCATCGGTGGTGCTCCAAGGAACGATTTAAACAATGCTGGAAAAGGTTCAGAAGAAGTTTTGGAGGCTATGCGATCTGAAGGAAAAAATATCCAACAAGAGCAGAGTTATGTCTTAGGCAACTCAATTTTCTGCGTTTACTTAGCTGATAGTGAGGATCTTATAAACGAGCACTCAAAGCTAAGCGGTACTCCAGTGACTAAAATTTCTGAAGTAACTGCTGTAATCAAACATAATACCTCTTTTGTTTCATAGAAGATAATTCAACAGCAACAGGCACCAAAATAAGGAAACCATTAAATGTCTAATACTATAATTAGTTTTACAACGATTGAATATCCAAATGAAGCATCAATGGAGAAGTCACTTGAAATGTTCCAAACAGAAATGGCAGCTCTTGCAGATAGACTCAGACCACTTGGGATGATTAAATTTCATTCAAGTCGCCTTTTTTTGCCTGAAGAAAAATTAATGTTTGGTAATTGGCTCGAATATCGCGATATGGCAGCTTTTGAGGCTTGCAATAAGATTTGGGAAAAATTTGGTCAAGAGCAAGCGGAAAAGTATAGTAATTACAGTGACCAATTCGACGAATTGAAGATCAACGCTTACCGTGGGCAAGTATTTGAGGATTGGTCTTAATATTTCAAGATTTAAAATCTATGGGATCTTCCCATGAAGTCTGAATTGTAATATGAAGCAGTCAAGTCGAAACATTGGATCGTTTCCAATCTCCACGCCAAAGGCGCCAATGGAAAAGTGGAAATTTCAAGAGCTCTTCCCAAAACATGAGGGACAAAACCCAAACGGGATGCACATCGAACACCAACACAGCCAAAGCAGTAGCTGGCACGCGAAACAGCCACTGTGACCAGACAAATATGTGCATGACATAAATTGTGTCACCACTAGCTCGGAGCGTATTTCCGCAAATAGCGTTGGATTGTTTAGGAAAAGGCAGCACAAATAAAACCAGTGTAAAACTGCCCAGATATGCGCGCGTTTCTACCCCTAATTGTGGATAGAGCACGTCTGGCAAAAGGCAGAGAACCATATAGATGGCCGCGACCAAACCAGCTGCGATAAAGCCCATGCGCCATGATGAACCAAGAAACCTGTCCAGCGTTGCCTCGCCCCGTTTTTCACCCAAAAGTTGAGCCACAATAATACCTGTTGCCTGAGCCCACTGCATACCGATGGTTCCGGCTACCATCACCCAAGGCATAATCAGCGTCATCGCTGCGAACGCTGCGATGCTCATTTGCGAAAAAACCAACATACTGACACGGGTGGAAAAATTTGCGCTAACAAATGTTATCGCTATTGGCCAGCCAAAGACAACGTGACGCCACAAAGTCGCGATTAATGTTCCATTGCGCCATCCCATGACATGGAACAAGTGACCGTCATATCGCCAAACCAAAAGGGCCAACAAACCTGCTTGCATTGCAATCGCAATAGCACTGCCAAGCGCTGCCCCCGCAATACCCATTGCCGGGAAGCCGAAATAACCATGGATCAGAATAACACTTGTCAAAACGTTGATAGGCACAGAAAGCACGTAGCCATAAAGCGGCAATTTTGTATGCCCACGCCCATTAAAATGGCTTGCGATGTTTTGGCATACGGCCTCTGCTAGAATCACAAACGAGAAAATTGATAAATAGGTCCATGCTTCTGAGGCAACGCTTGGGCCAGGAGCAAGTGCTGTCAAAATCGCTTGCCCAAAAAACAGTAGCGCTGCTACGCCCAGCAGACCGATACTTATGCCCAAGACTAAGCCCGAAGCCAAAACCGATTTCATAAACACTGGATCTTTGGTACCAAATGCTTGTGCAGTTCGAATTTGCAATGCACTTGAAAAGGCGAAAATGGTCCCAGAAACGATGCCTCCGATTGTCGCAGCCAAACCCATCGCAGCAAGGGATGCTTCGCCTAAAGACGATACCAACCAGCCATCAATCACGACCGTCCCATGCAACAAGATCGCCTTGACGGTCATCGGCCAAGAAAGCGAAAAAACTTGCCTCGCCCCAGGGATGGAACCCTCATCTATCGACTGCTTGAGTGTGGCCATCAACCTTTTCCGTATGTGCGTGCTGATGTCCAAACCGTCAAGTCGGTCAGACACATTTTAAATGTTGGCGCTTTCAGAATAATTCGCGTTGAAAGCCATGATGCTTGCAATAGTTGCATAAAGCCGCGATAGACGCGCCATGCTAGCTGGCTGAACACATCACGCACTGGTTGACGTGATACACTAAACTTTACAGCTGTTTCAGCTTCAGAAATGTGGTCACTAGGCTTCAACCGCAAATCCAATATCTGGTCGTGCAAATAACGAAAAACCTCTTCAACGCTGGTTGGTCGTGCCACTGGGGTTGTTGCTTGTGCCATTAAGAATGGTCCTTCGGAGCTATCAATTATAAAACTCTAACAAACAAAAAACTAGTATACTAGCCTAGCACTTCTAAAAAATATGACTAGTATACCAGTCAAGAAAAGTGATTCGTGGACCAAAATAACAGTTGGACCACACCTGGGGAGGTAAAAAATGTCTGGTGTAGATCTTACCAATATCGTAAAGAAATACGGTTCTTTTCAGGTGGTCCATGGTATCGATCTTATGGTTGCGGAAAAAGAGTTTGTCGTTTTGGTTGGCCCATCAGGTTGTGGAAAATCAACCACATTGCGCATGATTGCCGGACTAGAAGAAATTACAGATGGCGATTTGACAATAGATGGTCGTCGCATGAACAGAATTGCTCCAAAAGACCGCGACGTGGCGATGGTTTTCCAGAATTACGCCCTTTATCCACACTTGAATGTTGCAGATAATATGGCCTTTGGCCTGCGTATTCGCAAAATGCCCAAGGCTGAAATCAAGACTACCATCGATGATGTAGCAGCTATTCTTGGCCTGACTGATTACCTTGATCGTCGCCCTGCAGATTTATCAGGTGGACAGCGCCAACGTGTCGCTATGGGCCGAGCAATTGTGCGTCACCCCAAAGTATTTTTATTTGACGAACCACTCTCTAATCTTGATGCGAAACTGCGCACTCAAATGCGCGCTGAAATTAAGCGCTTGCACAAGCGTTTGGGCGTCACTTCAATCTATGTGACCCACGATCAGGTCGAGGCCATGACCCTAGCAGACCGTATCGTTGTAATGAACGACGGTCGGATCGAGCAAATTGGAACACCCATGGAATTGTTCAACAATCCAGTTAATACCTTTGTCGCTGGCTTTCTTGGTTCACCGCCTATGAACCAGGTCAAAGGCACACTGACACATACAGGTGTAAAAGTTGGCAATACCGAAATAAAAATTGATGGCGCCAGCGCAACACAAGTTGGTCGTCAGGTTGTTGTAGGGCTTCGCCCGGAACATGTGACGCTTTCCGTAAAAGAAAATACTTCTGCAATCCCTATAGTATTGGATTTGGTCGAACCGCTCGGCTCAGAAGCTTTGCTACATGGACGGTTCGAAGGAAACGAAGTGGTGTTCAAAGCCGAAACCAATGGCGATATAGGGCATCTGTCAGGAGTTACTGAGATCCACGTTGCATCCTCACTTGTGAAGCTTTTCGATGGCGAAACAGGTCAAGCTCTAAACCTGGGGAGCTAAGCAAATGAGTAATCAAAAAGCTAACTCGAATGGTCGTTTGCTTCGCCTTTACGACCATTTCAAAAGAGAATGGCAAATTTATATTTTGCTACTGCCGATGATCATTTGGTTTGCAGTTTTCTTGTACAAACCGATGTATGGGCTTCAAATCGCATTCAAAGACTATTCAATTTTTCGTGGCATTGCCGCCAGCCCTTGGATCGGTTTTGAACACTTTCAAACGCTGTTTGGTAGTGATCAGTTTATGCGCGCGCTGCGCAATACTTTTATGATCAGCATGCTTAGCCTTTGCTTTGGTTTCCCAATGCCAATCATTCTGGCTTTGATGTTCAATGAGATCACTAATCAGATTTTCAAACGCACGGCTCAGACAGTTGTCTATTTACCCCACTTTATTTCAACGGTCATTATTGCTGGTATAGTGATCACAGCCTTTTCACCAACTGCCGGTATCGTGAATACGTTTTTGGGGTGGTTGGGCATTGAACCTATCTACTTTTTAATAAAACCGGAGTGGTTCAGACCAATTTTCATCGGCTCAGGTATTTGGCAAGAGGCAGGGTTTTCTTCAATTGTATTTTTGGCTGCAATTGCAGGTGTGAATCCCTCACTGTATGAATCTGCAGTTGTTGATGGTGCAAGCCGTTGGCAGATGATGTGGAAAATCACACTCCCATCAATATTGCCCACTATCATTATTATGTTGATCATTCGGATTGGTAACTTGCTGGAAGTCGGATTTGAACTGATCATCGTGCTCTATCAGCCGTCCACTTACGAGACTGCGGATGTTATCAATACATACATCTATCGCCAGGGCGTGCAGGGCGCACAATATGATCTTGCTGCCGCTGCAGGGCTGTTCAACGCTGTTATCGCCTTTGTTTTGGTAATGACAGCCAACACAATTTCAAAGCGTTATTCACGCACATCGCTTTGGTAGGAGGCAGGCTATGGCTAACATGAACCTCTATTCCCGTAGCGATAAGTTATTCGTCTACATCAACATGGTGTTGATCGCACTGTTCACACTATCAACACTTTATCCATTCATCTACATCGCGGCCGTCTCGTTTAGTGACGGATCCGCCGCAAGTGCGGGGATCGTAGTTTATCGTCCTATTGCTGCGACACTTTCTGCTTATGACTATATCCTGTCCGAACCACTGTTCTGGACATCGTATGTTAACACATTCATCTACACATTTGGGGGTACTTTCATAAGCTTACTTATTATCGTTCCCGGAGCTTATGCATTGTCGCGCCCACAGCTGATTGGGCGGCGGTTCTTTAATCTTTTTGTTGCCTTTACAATGTGGTTCAACGCAGGCCTGATACCATTCTTTCTGAATATGCGCGATCTCAATCTAATGGATAGCTACTGGGGTCTAATAATCGCATTTGCTTGCAACGCCTTTAACATTATTTTGTTGCGTAACTTCTTTGAAGCCATTCCACAGTCATTTGAAGAAGCAGCACGCATGGATGGTGCAAACGAATTTCAGGTCTTATGGAAAGTATTCATTCCACTTTCCAAACCCGCAATTGCAACGATCATTCTGTTTTGCATGGTTGCGCGCTGGAATGGATTTTTTTGGGCAATGATCGTTCTAAAAGACGAACAAAAAATTCCACTTCAGGTATATCTACGTCAAGTAATCGCTACACTCAAAGACGACGAAGAATTCGGATTACAGGTAATGAATTTCAGCTATTCGGCTGAAACCGTCACGGCCGCCATCATGGTGTGTTCCATCATTCCTGTCCTGATATTCTATCCGTTTATTCAGAAATACTTCAACAAAGGCATCATGCTGGGAGGCGTGAAAGAATAACCGTTGATGTAAGAAAGACTAAAATCAACCGCATAATGGGAGGAAATATATATGCGTAAACTCACGATACTTGCAGCAGCAATGCTGTCCACTACGATGGTGACGCCTGCGTTCGCAGACGGACATCTTCGGATCACAGATGAACCAGTCGAGCTGACTGTTCACCTGCACAACAAACGTTATTTCTACGATTCAGAATGGCCGGTGGAACAGGCCGCGCGCGCGTTGACGGGCGTATCCTTGATCGGCGAGACCTTTGGTACAAACACACCAAGCTCCTCTGAAGCGCACAACCTTATGCTTGCTTCTGGCGACATGCCTCATATCGTTGGTGGTGATAAAATCAAAGACATGGTTAACGAATATGGACCACAGGGTGCGTTTGTTCCATTGAACGATCTGATCGCCGAGCACGCGCCAAATATGAAGGCTTACTTTGAAAAGTATCCTGAAAAAATGGCTGCTGTTTCGTCATTTGACGGCAACCTTTACTACATTCCTTACCTTCCAGATGGTAAGTATGGCCGTGCCTATTGGATGCGACAGGACTGGCTCAACAATCTTGGTCTAGAAGTGCCAACGAACGTCGAAGAGCTGCACACTGTTCTTACTGCTTTCCGCAATGATGACCCGAACGGCAACGGCCTGAAGGACGAAGTACCGTTCTTCGTACGTCAGTGGCAAGAACTGTTGCGCTTGGTAACACTTTGGGATGGTCGCTCTTCTGGTTCTGACACTGCGCACGACTTCTTGGTTCAAGATGGTAAAATCGCTCATGGCTATGCTGGCGAAGGCTACCGTGAAGGTATCAAGAACATCAATCTTTGGTACAACGAAGGCTTGATCGACGCTGAAGTCTTTACCCGTGGTTCAACCGCGCGCGAATATCTTCTGTCTGAAAACCTTGGTGGTATGACCCACGATTGGTTTGCGTCTACATCCGGATATAACCCGAAGCTGCGCGACAAAATCGAAGGCTTTGACCTTGCGGTTATAGAGCCACCAGCGTCCATCTCTGGAGTGCAGATGGCTGAGCACCGCCGCATTCCAGTGAAACCTGATGGATGGGCGATTTCGTACACGAATCCTGATCCAGTAACAACGATCAAGTACTTTGACTTCTACTTCACTCCAGAAGGTCGTCGTTTGGCGAACTTTGGTATCGAAGGCACGCACTATGAAGTTGTTGATGGCGAAGCGATCTTCACCAAGGAATTCATGGATGCTGGTCCAGTGAACAGCCAACTTTACCAAGTTGGTGCACAGGTTCAACGCGGATACCCGCAAGATTTCAAATATGAAATCCAGTGGACAAACCCATCTGCGATCAAAGGTATCGAACTATATGATGCTGGCGATTTCTTGGTTGAGCAGTTCTTGGGCGTCGCCTTCAATGAAGAAGAGCAAGGCGTTTACGACAAAAACTGGAGCCAAATCCGAACCTACATGCTGGAACGTCAGCAGGCTTGGGTTCTCGGTGGTGGCATCGAAGAGGAGTGGGACGACTATATGGCCACTCTAGATAAGATGGGTTTCAACGACGTTTTGGCTGCGATGCAGTCTGCGTATGACCGCCAGTATAACTAAACTAATCGGGGCGGCAGCATTTATGCCGCCCCACGCTTTTCTATACAATTATTGCGGGATTTCTGATCTATGTCGGCTACTAAACTACCTTTACTTGACGAGCCAAAAGCAGGACGTCTGACTATTCAATATAGTCCGACTGCCGACACCGATGTTACCGAAAATCCGCCTCGTTTTATGTGGATTCCTGTGGTTGATGACGATGCACGCTATGCGCTGCGCCTCTCAACTGATCCAGATTTTTCAAATGGGAACACACAGGTATTTGAAAACCTGCCACTGAATTTTTTCACACCAGATACAACACTTGAACCTGCTCAATACCATTGGTCCTATGCGACATGGGATGGCGACGCAGTGGCAAGCGCTTGGAGCACCACACGCAGCTTCACCATCGCCGAGGGGTTGGCCGAAACTCCCTTACCCTCGCGTAAAACACGGCTCGAGCACGTAGCACTGGATCATCCACGCCTTTGGATGACAAATGACCGCTTGAGCGATTTCGTGGATGCAGTCAAAGCCGACCCAGAATATTGTACGTGGTCCACATTCTACGCCAAGTCAGTGCTACCTTGGATGGATCGCGACATCATCCGCGAACCCGCGGGATACCCCGACCATCAGCGTACAGCACCAATCTGGCGTCAGACATATATTGATCTTCAAGAAGTTTGGTACGCGATCCGCCATCTTGCTATCGGTGGGAGAGTCACAGGCGATGCAGCAATGACTGCACGCGCCAAAGAGTGGTTATTAGAGACCGCAGGTTGGGACCCGATGGGGGTCACATCGCGGGCATACACTGACGAATGGGCTTATCGCGTTTGTAACGCATTGGCATGGGGGTATGACTGGTTACATCAAGATTTGTCAGAGGATGAGCGCGCAATAGTGCGAACTGCATTACTCGAACGAACTCGTGATATCGCTGAGCATGCGATACTAAACGCAAAGATCCATTTATTCCCATATGACAGCCACGCCGTGAGGTCCGTATCTTTAGTAATCGTGCCTGCCTGTATCGCCTTGTTGGGTGACGACGAAAATGATGATGCCCGCGACTGGCTGAACTATTCTATCGAATTCTTATCCACTGTTTATTCGCCTTGGGGCGATAGCGATGGCGGCTGGGCTGAGGGTACGCATTATTGGATGATGGGTATCGCTTATTTGATTGATTCTGCGAACCGTTTGAAGTCCTACATAGGGCTCGATCTGTACAAGCGGCCATTTTTCCAAAACACCGGTGACTTTCCACTGTTTTGTAAGGCACCTAATACTCGGCGCGCGACTATGGGCGACGACAGCACTATGGGTGATCTGCCCTGCGTAAAAACCGGCTTGAACCTGCGCCAATTCGCAGGAGCCACGGGCAATGGCGCGTATCAGTGGTATTGTGATGAAAACTTGCGTACAAATCCGGGTACAGAAATGGCATTTTACAATTGGGGCTGGTGGGACACAAATTTTGACGAACTCGTCTTCCAAACGGACTTCCCTGTTGTCGAAGCAACACCACCAGTAAGCGGATTGCGCCACTTTAAAGGCATCGGCTGGGTTGGCGTTCAACACGCAATGGATGATCCTGACAGTCATATACATTTCGTGTTCAAGTCGTCGCAATTCGGGTCAATCAGCCACAGCCACGGCGATCAGAACTCTTTCTGCATGTCGGCATTCGGTGAAGATATGGCGATTCAATCAGGGCACTATGTGGCGTTCAACTCGTCCATGCATCGCACATGGCGCAGGCAGACACGTTCTAAAAACGCGATCTTAATCAATGGCAAAGGACAATATGCCGAAAAAGACAAGTCCAAGGCTATGGCCGCAACGGGGCGTATTCTGGCAGCAGAAACCCACGAAGATCACTACCTGATCCGCGGCGATGCAACGGGCGCATACCAAAGCCTATCGCCTGAAGTCATCCGTGCCGAGCGCGAGATTTACTTTGTCCGCAATTCCTATTTCGTAATAATCGATAAGGTCGATGCCGAAACCCCTGTGACCGTCGATTGGCTGTTACATGCCAACAACGCCTATGATCTTGGGAAATCTTCGTTCCGCAATACCGGTAATAAGGCTGGTTTTTACGGCCAAGTTGTGTGGTCCGAGGGTGGTAAGCCGAAGATCAGTCAAGACACTGGTTTTGCTGATGTAGACACTGCAGATTATGAAGGACTTCCAGTCAGTACAGTGCTCAAGGCACATTACCCTGCCGCTAAACGCCACCGAATTGCAACGCTTTTGGTGCCTTACAAGCTTGATGCGCCCAAACGGATTTTCAATTTTATGGACGATCAGGGCTATGATGCTGATCTATATTTTACCGATCCTGAAGAACACACATTCCGTGTCGTAATGAAGAAACTTGCCAATAGCTGAGGGCAGAAAAGATGACTGTGAAAAACCATTTCCACGGACAAGACTGAAAACTTGAAACACTGGCAGATGGCTTATCACGTAAAATTTGAGTACATGATTATAAATATCTACTGAATACATTTCCCGACCTCCGATATAATGAAGGGCACAAACTGGTGGATTTTTACTCCGCGACAATCAAATTATATGATCGTTTCTGTGGTCAAATATTTTACTGTGTTTTACCCTTACGATCCAATAGAAGTATTTTCATTAAGAGTTTTGTATAAAAATATTTTGAAGAACAAAGCCTTTGTTTTGCAAACCAGCTAATGGCCCAAAGATTTGTTACTAGCGCTTTGTTTGGGTTTTCGTTACTTCTTTCAGTATCAAATCTAGAATGGTTTGCTTGGTTAATGAGATATCAATGCTTATATGTTGTTCATCCTCTGTAGGTTGTTCTAGTAACTTTAGTTGGCTTTCTAGTAAATTCAGGGGCATGAAATGCCCTGATCTATTCTTTATACGCGATGCGATCATGCTTTGTGTGCCATAAAGATGCACAAATAGCACATTATCTAAACCTGCCCTTAGTATGTCACGGTAACTGCGTCGCAGTGCAGAGCAAGCAATGATGATGTTTTTGTCGGGCTGACTTTTTAAGTAATGGCGCGTTTCTAAATTAATTGCCTTTAGCCAAGGATTGCGCATTTCATCTGTGAGCGGTTTGCCTGATCGCATTGCCATAACATTGTGGACTGGATGATAATCGTCGGCTTCTAGATAATGGGCTTCCATGGCAGTTGCAAAGCTTTGGGCAATTGTTGTCTTTCCAACACCGCTGACTCCCATAATGATAATTATCCGTTTAGATTGCTTCATTGCTCATTCTCATATTGAAATTGATATGTTGGTTATACCTGGTTAGCTGTTGGGATTAATTGATTAAGCGTTCCATCAATTTATTGGTGTTTTGCTTGCATAGATCGCTGTATATTCCACAAAGGGTGGCTTCTATTCGTGCTGTAAGGTTTGTGTCAAAGATGCAGTGCAGTGCCAAAATATTCGATACGGTTTTTTCTGGATCATTTGTATGGCAATTGCGCAAGATTGCAGCAAATGGATCGTCTTTATCTGATACGTCTTTAGTATACGCAATCCAACCTGCAATAACCAGTAATAAGCAATCAATTTGGCCGTTGTGTTCTAATCTGTCTTTGATCGTCTCTAGAATTCGCTGTGGCAGCTTCTGGCTTCCGTCCATGGCGATTTGGGACAGCTGGTGTTGTATCATAGTGTTGGAAAAGCGCGTTTGTAAATCTACCGCGTAATTTTCCAGATTTAGATGTGTTGGTGCAAGAAGTGTTGGAATGATCTCTTTTTTCCAAAGCTTGTTTAGAAAACGCACAATTGTTTCATCTGCAATTGCATCTGCTACTGTTTGATATCCTGTCAATAAACCAAGATAGGCAAGTGCGGAATGGGCGCCGTTTAACATCCGCAGTTTCATGGTTTCATATGGGTTGATGTCTTCGACTATCTGGACACCGACTTTTTCAAATTCTGGCCGATTTCCAATAAAATCATCGGTAATAACCCATTGTGAAAACGGTTCATGTAAGACGGGTGCGGCATCTTTTTGATTAGATAGCGTTTCTATTCGTGCTATATCTTCCGGTGTTGTTGCCGGAACAATACGGTCAACCATACTTGAAGGAAACGCGCCGTTTGTGTTGATCCAATCTGCTAAATTAGGATCAATGTAACGCGCTAAATCTATTGTAACAGCGCGTATCAAGGATCCATTTTTTGGTAAATTGTCACAGGATATGACTGTAAAGGGTTGTAGTCCCGCTGCGCGACGTGCTTGTAAGCCGCGAACAATAAATCCAGGTGCAGTTTGTGGCATTGGATTTATAATATCAGCTTTAATTCGTGGATGGTTTATGTTCAGCGTCCCGGATGCTGGATTGTGACAGTATCCTTTTTCTGTAACCGTTAAACTAACAATAGAGACAGAAGGGTTTGCCATTTCTGCAATGACTGCTTTGGGGTCTTCAGGCGCGACTAATACGTTTCTAACAACATCAATTTGGCGTAATTCTATTCCTTTGGGTGTAAGCGAGGCTGAAGTATAAAAATTCTCACGGGCTTTTAAAGCATCACGAACGGTAGAGGAGCGCAAGCTAACACCCAGTACGCCCCATCCACCAATATCTTGAAGGTAATTGCAACCATGTGCACGAAAAAATGCACCCAAACCTAAGTGTACAATTCGCACGGGTGGGCGTACTTTGGTGCTACTAGACATAAATGTTCATCGTAAGTCACCCATCTCGATCATGTCCATATCGCTAAAATCGATATTGTCGCCGGCCATTGCCCAACAGAAGGAATATGAAGCAGTGCCTGCTCCACAATGAATGGACCAAGGTGGGGAAATAACAACTTCTTCATTGTCCATAATTATATGGCGCGTTTCATCGGGTGCGCCCATAAAGTGGAATACGCGTGAGTCATCGGGAACATTGAAATAAAGATAAGCTTCCATCCTTCGGTCGTGAATATGAGCTGGCATAGTATTCCAAACAGAACCCTTGGTGAACTGTGTATACCCCATCAACAGTTGACATGTTTCACATACTTCTGGGTGTAAGAATTGGATGATTACACGTTCGTTAGCCTTGTCCCGGCTACCCATCTCAATGCGTCGTGCATCGTTGAGTTTGATCAATTTGGTAGGACATGTACGATGCGCGGGAGATGATGTGATGTAGAAACGACCTTTGCCTGCAAACGTCACAGCACCACTACCCATCCCGATATATAATAGTTCGCCATGCTCAAGCGTTCGCGTGATACCGTCAACTTCTACTGTGCCTATATCACCGATGTTTAAGATGCCCATTTCACGTCGATCTAAAAAACCTGCTGTGCCGGTTTCAGGCATATGATTTAATGTAAGGGGGGCACTCTCTGGAACTATTGAGCCTAAGATTAATCTATCATAATGAGTATATATTAAGTTGATTTCATCTTTAGAAAACAAACCATCTTTATGGAAATGTTCACGCAAACCTTGGGTGTCCAACCGTTTTGCTGTTTTTGGATCAATCGCATATCGGGTCTCTGTTTTTAGGGTCATAGGTATCCTTTTGTCTGTATGTCAAAGTTTGTAAGCTTGTTTGGCTAATCGGTATGTTAGGTCGTGAGCAATTTGTGCGGCGTCTTTAAGTGTTAATCGTCCAGTAACGACAAGCGTTGCAAGATAAGCGCAATCAACGCGCCGTGCGACGTCGTGACGGGCAGGGATCGAACAAAATGCACGGGTGTCATCGTTAAACCCTACAGTATTATAAAACCCAGCAGTTTCTGTTGTTGCTTCACGATAGCGGCGCATGCCGTCTGGGCTATCAAAGAACCACCATGCTGGACCAATTTTTAGGGCAGGGTAAGCACCTGCTAATGGAGCTAGTTCGCGAGAGTAGGTCGTTTCGTCTAAAGTGAAGATGATTAGTGTTAGTTCAGGATTAAGACCATGCTTATTCAGTAGTGGTTGAAGTGCGGTTGTGTAATCAACGGCTTTTGGGATGTCGAAACCTTTATCTAAGCCAAATGAATTGTAGATAGATGAACAATGATTGCGATGTGAACCAGGATGAAGTTGCATCACTAACCCGTCTTCAATACTCATTCCTGCCATTTCAGTTAACATCTGGGCGCGAAATAAAGTGTGATCCTGCTCCGAGCCTTGACCACTTATTACCTTATAAAAAAGCGTTGCGGCCGCTGATGTGTTAAGATTGGCAGTAAATGGATTAGCATGACCATGATCAGTTGATGTGGCTCCGCGAGATTTAAAGAAAGCGCGGCGAATTCTATGTGCTTCTAAATACCCTTCCCATGTGTGTGTGTCTTGCCCTGTCAATTCTCCTAATGTTTGAATATTCGCATCAAATGTAGGTGTGTCAGGATCGATAATTGAATCAGGACGGTAGGTAGGAATAACGCGCCCACTCCATGTTGCATTCGCAATGGTTTGATGATGCGCCAGTGGATCTAAGGCGGCATCGGTTGTTGCAAGAGCTTCGATTTTGAAACGATCAAACAGTGCACGAGGTTTATATGCAGGTTTAGATAGGCATGCCGCGACATGCTCATATATTATATCAGCTGTATCAGCAGACAAGGCTTCGGTAACGCCAAATACATTGGCCAGCGCATGATCCATCCAAAGCTGAGAAGGGGTAGCGCTGAATAAGTAGTAATGCTTTGCAAAGGTTCGCCAAATATCCCGACCATCTCTTTTGCCTAAAGACCCATCTTTGTGAGGTATGCCTAATTCTTCAAGTGAAATACCCTGGGAAAACAGCATCCTAAAAATATAATGATCAGGGGTTATGAAAAGTTGTGCGGGATCATGAAAAGCTTCGTTGTTCGCAAACCAAGCAGGATCAGTATGACCGTGAGGGCTAATGATAGGTAACTCAGTAACGCTTTCATAAAGATCACGAGCGATGTTTCGTGTTGTATTGTCTATGGGCAACAAGCGATCGTGGTCGAGTATAGGCATTGCGTTCCTCAGGTTTTAAAGATTTTGCGTTAACTACTCATTCATGTCAAACAGTGTTCGATTATTTACATGAGCAGAGTCCGCTCATGTAAATAATCTCTAGGATGAATTTAAGCTGTGCCGCGCACAGGGCGATCATTTGTAATATTAAAGATCATACCATCTAAGAACTCTTCCAAATCTGGACGGGCAGCTGGGCCATTGGAGATATCAACTAACATCAGCGTGCCATCTGGGCGCATTGCGAAGGCACCTGGTTCTGCGAAGTTTTCTGTTGTCTCTGCCTCTGAAAGCGGAGTCGAAACATAGAGACCTAGGTCACGCATTTGGTCTTCTTTAAGGCCGTAAGTCAGGTCAAAATTCCATCCAAATTCTGCCTTGTCCGCAGCTGATTTGTCTGCTGAGTCGGCAGAAGTAACGATTATATCCATATGTTCTGTCCAGTCAGGCAAAACTGCATTTAGCTTGTTTAAGAAGCGCTTGCAACGAGGGCAGTGGCGACCGCGATAAACGAATAGTACGCTCCATCTTTCTTTTTGGCCTCCAATAGTGATCATGTCGTTTGATCCAACTACGGGAAGAGTAATCTCAGCTATAGCTTTACCGACTTGTGGTTTTGTTTGTGTCATTATGTATTTTCTTTCTTTGTATGTGTAGAGTGCTTGTTTAAAATGTTATTGAAAGTAGTTTTGATGATTTTGGTGAATTTCAACAATCGTTGGATCTAGTCGACTAACATGCTTTCGCAATGCTTCCTGTGCATCTTGTTCAGATTTGCGAGCTAACGCATCTGCAATAGCTCTATGATCTTCAAATATGTCATTAGCAGTTTCATGATTAGACAGACTAAGTACACACAGTCGGCTTATCTTGTGTTTGCAATTAATAATTGTCTCAAATGCCATTTGTGAATCCGCTTGCTCACAAATCAATCTATGAAATGCATCATCAAGATTATGAAACACACTTGCATCGCTATTTTGAAGCGCGCCTGCTTGGAGCGTAAGGTTATGGTTAAGAACATCTTCGCAAGTTGAGTTCCATACCTTGCATGCTTTGTGCAAAACTTCTAATTCAATGGCTAGCCGCAAAAACCTTATATTCTGAATTTCAGCAAGTGAAAAACGGCGAACTACTGATGCCCGTTGTGGGCGAATTTGTAGCAGTTCAAGATTATGAAGACGTCTAAATGCATCTCTGGTCGGCTGTCGTGAAACACCTAAACGACGAGCAACTTCAGTCTCTGAAATTTTTGAGCCTGGAAGGATTTTTAGCGTTACAATATCTTCGTAAAGTTTATCAAAAACTTCATCGGCAGTAGACTTAGATTCGTTTTTGATCATCGTACTCTTCATATCACTCATCTGTTTCGGATTACATTTATTCTATTGGATCTTGTTAAGCGTTTGGAAAGTATTAAATATTAATACTAGTTAAATATGCGCAACTTGTTGTGAGTATATTAAACAGAAAATACTAACTTGACAACTCTAGTATACTAGTATCCAATTATTAAATGGGTTGCGGATACACTTACGAAACGAACTGACCTGTGTGTTGTATTTATTGGTCACGGAGGAGTGATCTTGGTGTTCACACACTGATTTAGAACCTAAGGGAGAAAGAAATGAACAAATCAATTACTAAAATACTTTCGGGTACAGCTGTCGCGCTGACCTTGATGACAACTGCTGCAGCAGCCGATAGCTGGCGCGCTTGGAATATCCATACAGATGGTCACCCAAACACCGCTGCTATGGATCGCTTTGCTGAGCTTGTTGCTGAAAAAACAGGTGGCGAAGTCTCCGTTGAAGTATTCCACGGTGGTGTCTTAGGAAGCCAACCAGACGCATTGGAACAGGTACAGCTTGGCGCCATTGATGCAGGTAACTTCAACTTAGGGCCAATTGGTCCGATCGTAAAAGAAGCAAATCTGGTATCATTACCGTTTATCTTCCGTAGCGTAGATCATATGTTTCGCGTAATGGATGGCCCAGCTGGTGATAAAGTATCAGGAGCGATGGGCGATGCAGGTATCTTACCTATCGGTTGGTTCGACGCTGGCGCACGTTCATTTTATAACAATGCTGGCCCAATCAATTCACCTGCGGACGTTGAAGGTATGAAAATTCGTGTGATGAACAACGATTTGTTCACAGGCATGGTAAACGCAATGGGTGGCAACGGTACGCCAATGGCGTTTTCAGAAGTTTATTCTTCTTTAAGCACAGGCGTTGTTGATGGTGCGGAAAATAACCTTCCATCATTCCAATCTGTTGGTCACTTCGAAGTTGCTGGGTACTATTCTTTCTCTGAACACTTGATCATTCCAGAATGTATCTGTGTAAACACAGGCAAGTTCAATGCGCTTTCAGCTGACATGCAAGCCGCTGTTGTAGCCGCTGCAGAAGAAGCATCAGATTACCAACGCGAATTGTGGGCAAAACAAACACAAGCTAGCCGTGAAGTGGTAGAAGCTGCTGGTGTTAAGATCAACGAGATCGCTGACAAAGGCCCTTTCCAAGACGCAATGGCACCGGTTTACGCAGATTATTTAGCTGCTAACCCTGATATGTCTGTACTTGTTGAACTTGCTCGAGCTACAGAGTAATCACCTTGATTAAATCAATAATGCAAGTGCCCGACCTTACCGTCGGGCATTTTTCTATAATAAAGGATAAATCGAATGAGTGACGCACCAGAGAGGCAGACTGGGTTAGGCCCAATCGATACTGTCTTCCGCGGTATCGTAGTCATATGCCGCGTTATTACTGGGGTCGCTCTTGTTGTGATGACATTGTTGTTGGGTTATCAGGTTTTTGGGCGATACGTTTTAAATGATACCCCGACATGGGTTGATCCACTTTCGCTCTTACTTGTTATGCTAATCGCATTTCTTGGTGCAGGGATTGGTGTTTATGAGAACACCCACTTGTCAGTCGTTCTGTTTCGACAGATTGCTACAGCCAAAATCCGATCTGTTTTAGTTATCACAAATGATCTGATCCTCGCTGTGTTTGGTGGTCTGATGCTTTGGTACGGTGGCCTGTTGACGGCGTTTAAATGGAAATCACTTATTCCACTTATTCAATGGCCAGAAGGTCTACGATCACTACCGCTGACAATATGTGGCGGTATGATTCTTATCTTTTCAATTGGCCATTTGGTCAGACATCTTATGGGGCGTGACACGCGCACCGATAGCATCGAATAAGGTTTTATAATGGGACTTCTTTTACTTCTGTGTCTTTTTGCTTTCTGTGTGGTCATCGGAACACCTGTTGCATTTGCCCTTGGCGTCTCGGCAGTTGCTGCGTTTTGGTTTGAAGGCTTGCCTTTGATGGTTGGCTTCCAACGCATCATTTCAGGCATTAATGTATTTTCGCTACTTGCCATTCCGTTCTTCATCTTTGCTGGTGAACTGATGTTCCATGGAGGCATTGCCATTCGTCTTGTGAAATTTGCACAAGCGGCAGTTGGTGCTGTACGCGGTGGCTTAGGTATCGTGAACGTATTATCATCTATGTTATTCGGTGGAATATCTGGATCTGCTATAGCTGACATCTCAGCCCTTGGGTCAATCTTGATACCTGTGATGAAAGATAAAGGCTATGATGCAGATTATGCGGTGAATGTTACAGTAACGTCATCTATTGCGGGCATTATCATACCGCCAAGCCATAATATGATTATCTATGCTATTGCAGCAGGTGGAGCAGTATCAATTTCAAAATTATTCCTTGCAGGTGTTGTGCCAGGAATTTTAATGTGCATTTGCCTTGCAACTGCAGCCTATATTGTTGCTGTCAAACGTGGATATAAAGCTGAAAAATTTCCTGGCTGGTATGCCCTTCTATTTGCATTTGTGGGCGCGATACCCGGACTTATGACGGCTGTTATAATTGTGGGTGGGGTTCTTTCTGGCGTGTTCACGGTTACGGAATCTGGAGCATTCGGAGCTATTTACGCTTTCTTGGTAACATTGATAGTGTATCGATCCATCACTTGGACAAACTTTAAAATTGCGGTGAGTCAATCTGTCAAGACCACGTCCATGGTTATGATTTTGATCGCTTGTGCTGCTGCCTTTGCTTACATGCTAACTTATTATCGTGTGCCAACGCAGATGGTAAATTTACTTACTGGGATTACTGATAACCCCATATTGATATTGTTGATGATCAATGCAGTACTATTATTGCTGGGTATGATTATGGATATGGCGGCGCTGATCCTAATTTGCACACCAATCTTTCTACCGGTAGCCAAAGCATTGGGTATTGATCCGGTTCAATTTGGTATGATCTTGCTGGTTAACCTTGGTATCGGATTGTGTACACCGCCTGTGGGGTCTTGTTTGTTTGTAGGATGTGCTGTCGGGAAATTGCCAATGGAGAAAGCTATTCGTACCATTTGGCCGTTTTACATCGCAATATTTGCTGCATTGATGATGATTACGTTCATTCCTGCCATTTCTATGACATTGCCAAATATGTTGTGGAAATGATTAGGACAGCGCGGCGATTATGCCGCGCAGTTCAGACAAACCTCGCAAACGTCCAATAAGTGTATAACCAGGTTGGAATGTTCGGCTTGAATCAGACAGCAAGTCATGTCCGTGATCAGCTCGAAACGGCAAACAAGTGCCTTGAATACTTTCGGCTTCAATTAGCAGACGGTTCACGGATACGAAATCAACATCTCCTGTTAGATGTGCGCTTTCTGTAAACGATCCATCTATAGATTTCGTTACATTGCGTAGATGTACAAAATGAATGCGATCTGCGAACGCACGCGTAATAGCGGAAATGTCATTCGTTGGATGTGAGCCAAGCGAACCTGTACATAATGTCAGGCCATTTGCGGGTGAATCTATAATTTGCATTATCCAACGAATGTCATTTTCGGTGGATACTATCCTCGGCAAACCTAAAATATCGCGTGGTGGATCGTCGGGATGAATACAAAGTTTAATACCTAGTTCAGTAGCGGTAGGGACAACTTCGTGTAAAAACCTTGCGAGATTAAATCGCAGATCTTCGTGAGTTAAGCCCTCATAACTTTGTAAAACTGTTTTTAATCCTGTAATATCATAGCGATCTACTGCGCCTGGAAGGCCAGACATAATGGCATGAAGTAGATCAGATCGGGTCGTATCCGTGCTTGTGTTATACCATGCATCTGCGGCTTTAATTGTATTAGGTGTATAGTCGTTCTGAGCATCCTTTCTACCCAGCATGTGAATTTCAAAGGCCGCCATTTTTGGCGCCGAAAAATGCAAACATGTACCACCTCGTTCGACAGGTGCGTCTAAATCGGTACGCGTCCAATCTAGAATTGGCATAAAGTTGTAGCAAACTGTTTTCACCCCTTCGCTAGCAAGGTTTGCAAGTGATAATCGATAATTTGCAAAATGTTGCTCTAAAGGGCCAGAGCCGCGCTTTATGTCTTCATGAACAGGAAGGCTTTCAACGACATCCCATGTAAAGCCTGCTGCCTCAATTTCTAATCGCCTTTTGGCGATCTCTGCCTTAGGCCAAATTTCTCCATAGGGAATTGCGTGCAAAGCGCTGACAATCCCTTGTGCACCTGTCTGAGCGACTTCTTCTAAGGAAATAGGATCAAACTCTCCAAACCAACGCCAAGTTTCACGCATATTCAATTTTCCTTACGATTTTGCTTTCCACAAATTGCTTTAAATCCACCGTTTTCCAAACGGTATCAAAATTCAGGTATGCCTGCGTAGCATGCTCATTTTAAAAAGGCCGACTTCTAGTTGGCCCCTTGGATATATACATTACCATATCCCTGCTTGAATAACAAAGTTGCAACGCTGGCTGTGCTGGTATTAGCAAGTTGATTAATGGTGGTCGTTGACAAAGGGTATTCGGATACTGGCAATGAGTTAGGCATTTAATGGTCTTTCTAAGAACTGCTGGTATCAGAAAGATTTGCAATTTCAATTTGTACTAGGGCCCCGCGTTGTTGGACGACTTCGCGGGATAGATTGCAGGCATACTGCGTTGCATTTTTTAGTGTTTCATTATCATTGTATTTAGCAAAGAAGCCTGCATTGAATGCGTCACCTGCGGCAGTTGAATCCACAAGCAGCTCAACAGGGTTCACTGGTATTTTTGCGTAAGTCTGGCCTTGGGCATAAAGTACTGGGTTAGCGCCGTCTTTCACAACAATAGTTGTAGCGCCTGCGGTTAAGTAACGATCTGCCGTCGCCGTAGGATTGGTATCATTAAACCAAGCCGCCTCATCTTCGAAGGAAGGCAGCACTATGTCGCTAACTTCTGCGCCATCCATTATTGCTTTTTTCATTTCAGCGTCAGATGCCCAAAGTTTGGGGCGAAGGTTTGGATCAAAGGCAATAATTTTCCCTTGATTGCGCGCTTTTTTTAAAGCTGAAATCAAGCTTATACGGCCTTCTATTGGCAGGATCGCGAGTGTGATACCTGAAAAATAGATAAGGTCTGCTTTCGACATCGCATCGTTCAAAACGATAGATTTATCTGCTAAGGATCTCGCAGCAGATTGACCACGCCAGTAAGAAAAACTGCGTTCCCCTTGATCAAGTGAAACAATATAGAGGCCAACTGTCTTATTTGGGATTACCTGAACAAATTGATCGTCAATCCTGCTGTCGATAACAAACGTTTTCATTTTCTCAGATATTGCGTCATCCCCAACAGCTGTTAGATATGACACCTGCATCTCAGGTGCAACTTGGGCCAGATACCATGCCGTGTTGAATGTATCTCCAGCGAAGCCCAACCTAAGGTCGCCTTCGGTTTCACTGGGGGCCAATTCGGCCATACATTCACCAATAGCTAAAACGCGCATAGTCACACCTTTTTAAGAGAACAGCATACCACCGTTTATGTCGATATTTGCACCTGTCATAAAAGCACTGTCGTCACTAGCAAGGAATAAAACAAGGTTTGCAACATCGTCAACATGACCTTGGCGTCTCACGGGTGCATTTGCTTCGAATCCACGGCGGCCTGCGTCGGGCGTATGGATATTATGGAAATCTGTATCGACCATACCAGGGCATATGGCATTGACACGAACATCAGGACCGATTTCCTTGGCCAATCCACGTGTCATTGTCATAACAGCACCTTTTGACGTTGCATAAGCTAATGAACCAGGTCCGCCGCCATCGCGACCTGCCTGCGAGGCGAGGTTTACGATTGTGCCTGACTTAATATGCTCAAGACAGGCCTTTGTCATCATAAACGTGCTGGACAAATTCAACGTCATCACAGTATTCCAGTGCGCTAGATCCATTTCTGCCATTGTTTTCCGAGCAACTAACCCACCAGCATTATTCACTAGTATATCAATACTACCAAACACAGCCAGTGTCTCATTTACCAGTGCATCTACACCTTCTTGAGTGTTTAAATCTGCTTGTATGGCTATTGCTTTTCCATTGGCGCTTTTGATCTCAGAAACCACCGTATCGGCGCCTTTTGAACTCTCAAAATAACTGATTGCAACATTTGCGCCTTCAGACGATAGCTTCTTTGCAGCAGCGGCACCGATATCGCGTCCACCGCCCGTTACAATTACGGTTTTTCCTGCAAGTTTCATGACTTCATTCTCCAAAATAAAATATTATTTATTGTTCTAGATCTTTAAAATAATCGAAGATTTCTGGAACGTTACCTTCCCCAAATCCTGCATCTACCGCTGCCTGAAGGTTGTTTGATGTGCCTTCTGCAATTTCAGATCGTGTACCCATATCTTTTGCCATTTCAAGGAAATAACCTAAATCTTTATTCGCGTTATTGATCGAAAAGCCGAGATCGCTGATGCCATCCACTGCATATTTTTTAGAGAAGGCCATGAATGGAGAGTTCGATGGACCAGCAGCCATTATGTCGAATAGTTGACCGCCGTTGATCCCAGCGCGTTCAGCAACAGCAAAGGCCTGGCTCATGGCGCTAACTGTTGTCATGCCCATGAAGTTGTTTATCAATTTTGTTACGTGCCCGGCACCCAAAGCACCAAGGTAGAAGACATTTTCGCCTTGTTTGTCCAAAACTGGCTTTACTTTGCTGAAAGTAGCTTCATCGCCCGCAGCCATGATATTTAGTAAACCGTCTTTTGCGTGGGCAGGAGTGCGGCCCAATGGTGCATCAATCATACCAGCACTTTTTGACACGAGATCTGCACCAATTTTGCGAGTGGAGGCTGGTATAGAAGTGCCAAAGTCGATCAGAACTGCACCTTCTTTGATGCCTGCTAAAATACCATCTTCACCATAGACAAGAGACTCTACAACTTCGGATGTTGTTACACACAACATGACAATATCACTGGCTTGCGCGAGCTCTTTTGGTGTGTTGACACTTCGTGCATTGCCACGTGCTATTACAGCATCAAGCGTGCCTTGTTTACGTGACATCACAACCATTTCAAAGCCGTGATTTTGCAAATTTTCAACCATATTGCTCCCCATAAGGCCAAGGCCGATAAAGCCAATTACAGGTTTTGTCATGATGTAGTCTCCAGTATATATTGTGAGATATGCATTTTGTTAAAGAAAGTCTTCACGGTGTGGTGTGAAAACGTCCAGGAGTGTGCCCGTTTCTAGGCAGGTAGCGCCGTGTATAATATTAGGTTGTTTATATAAGGAATCGCCGGCGCTGATAATGTAGGTCTCATCGCCAACCGTAAATTCGAATTTACCGGATATTACGTAGGTGATTTGTTCGTGTTCGTGGGAATGTAAAGGTGCTGTCGTACCTGCCACGAAATGAACTTCTACAATCATTAAGTTATCATTATGAGCTGCGACCTTTCGTGACAAGCCATCGTCCACTTGCTCCAATGTGATTTCATTACCTGGGAAATAATTTCGAACTGTCATTAATCTGTTATCCCCATTTCACCATAGTAGTGAGTTTTTGAATCAGAGCCTTGAAGATTTACTTATTCACTTCAATAATCCAATATTGTCATGCGACCCTACGAATCACGATTATGAAGCTAGTATACTAGTTTGAGAGTTTGAATGCCAGTCTGGTATACTAGTTTTATTCATGTTAGTTGTATTTGGTGTGTAGTCGAAGGAGGAAAATCTTGATGGTACAAGTCATTACGCAAAATGAACGACGTACAAGTGTAGATGAAATTTTTGAAGAACTGCATGAGCAGATAGTAACTTTGCAACTAAAGCCGGGTGATCGAATTTCGGAAGCTGAAATAGCAACACGTTTTAGTGTTTCTCGACAACCGGTTCGTGACGCCTTTAGCCGCCTAGTAAACCTTGATCTTCTGTTGATTCGTCCTCAGCGTGCAACGGAAGTTAAGCGCTTCTCAATGCGTCAAATCGAAAAATCGCGGTTCATCCGATCAGCTATAGAAACGGAAGTACTTCGACGTGCGGCAGTCCTTTGTAATCCAGATGGTGAAGCTCAGTTGAAAGAAGCTTTGGACGAACAAAGTGCAGCGGGTTCAATGAAGGACGCTGATCGGTTTGGTCAGTTAGATTATCAATTTCACGAAATTTTATGTGGAATCGCAAAGGTTGAATATGCGTTCGAAATCATCCTTGCAGAAAAAGCAAAAGTTGACCGCCTGTGCATGCTGGGTTTTGAGAAAGAACAACGTCTGCCGGAACTCATTGATGATCATAAAAAAATTGCAGATGCCGTGATAGCGCATGATGAAGATAGTGCTATCGCTGCTGGCCTGAAACATCTTGCCCGCCTTGATTCCACGATTGAGCGAATAACTGCAACAAATGCAAATTATTTTGAAAATACCAGTTCTTAAAGAGAACCTCGATTTTTATGGTAGAAAGTTTGTACATTACATCTAAAAATAGGATTCGAATTTGAGTGAAGATCCCGTTCTTATTGTTCATGTTTGAAGATATAGGAATTCAACTATTTTGAGCATTCAAATTACTGTTAAAATATTACGAAAAGGTATCACTCGATGGTCCAGAATTCTTTAGAAAAATCACGTGCTTTTGTAACAGGAGCCAATACCGGAATTGGTCAAGCAATAGCTGTCGACTTAGCGCAGCAAGGGTGCCATGTCATCGCTGTAGGGCGATCTTCTATGGCATCTACTCTTGCAAAAATCAGGGAATTTGATGGAAAAGCCAATGCCGTAAACTTTGACCTAGGAACGGTCAATTCTGCAAAAGAAGCTTTTTTTCATGCGGAACAAGAATTTGGACCTGTCGATATTTTGGTCAATAACGCTGGCATAATTCGCCGTAATGATAGCTTGGAGTTCACTGAAGAAGACTGGGACGATGTAATGGATATTAATTTAAAAGTCGTTTTTTTCTTAAGTCAGGCTTTTGCTAAATCGCGCATATCAGCAGGGCTTGGCGGAAGCATAATCAACATTGCTTCGCTGTTAGCATTTCAAGGAGGTATTCGTGTGCCATCTTATACAGCATCAAAAAGTGGTATTGTCGGCTTAACCAAAATATTAGCAAACGAATGGGCTATGAAAGGCATTACAGTAAATTCTGTCGCACCAGGTTATGTTGTTAGCAACAACACAACAGATCTACGCAATGATAGGGATCGCAATAAAGCTATTTTGGATCGCATTCCTATGGGGCGATGGGCAGAGCCAGAAGATATTGCTGGCGCGGTTACCTTTTTAGCTGGGCATAGTGCGAGATATGTGACAGGCATTACACTACCAGTCGACGGTGGATGGCTAGGGCGGTGAGCATTAGCTTGATCTACTTAGTCAATTGACACCACCAATTGTGTTCTTCTGCTTATAAAGGTGTTCTCAATTCTAGAGCATATTAATTTAATTTAACGCTACCAGTATTGGGCAATTAGATACCATAAATAACGCTTGAATCTAATATAGAATTACTGCATCTATCCACCAAATTTCCTTTAATTTAGTCAACAGAAACAAATATCTCATGAAGAATAACGATTGGTGGCGTGGGTCCGTAACATATCAAATTTATCCACGTGCATTCATGGATGCCAATGATGATGGTGTCGGTGATATCCAAGGGATTACTGATCGTTTGGATCACATTGCCAGTCTTGGGGTCGATGCGATTTGGTTGTCGCCTATTTTCAGATCGCCGATGAAAGACATGGGCTACGATGTTTCTGATTATCTGGATATCGACCCATCATTTGGTGATATGGCTGATTTTGATGCAATGGTTGCAAAGGCGCATGATTTAGGGTTGAAGGTTATTATCGATCAGGTTCTTTCACACTCCTCGGATCAGCACCCGTATTTTGAGGCGTCCAAACAATCCCGCACGAATGACAAATCTGATTGGTACGTTTGGGCTGATCCAAATCCTGATGGCACAGCACCGAATAACTGGCAGGCAATTTTTGGCGGTATTGCATGGGAATGGGAGCCGCGCCGTCGGCAATACTATTTCCATAACTTCCTAAAAGAACAACCAGATTTCAATTTCCACAATCCTGATGTCCAAGACTACCTGTTGGAAACTATGCGGTTTTGGTTGGAACGTGGTGTTGATGGGTTTCGACTGGATACAGTAAATTTCTACTTCCACGACGCCTTATTGCGTGATGATGCGGCAGATTACCGCTTGAAGAAGTCTCAAGAAGTCCGCCCATACGATATGCAATACCACTTGTTTTCCAAGGGTCAGCCCGAGAATATGGATTTCCTAAAACGCATTCGCTCATTGATGGATGAATATGACGCCCGCACTACTGTTGGCGAAGTTGGCGAAACCCACCATGCGATCAAAATGATGGGCGATTACACATCAGGCAATCGCTTGCACATGGCATATTCATTTAACATGTTGGGCCCTGATTTTAACGCTAAACATTTCCGCAAGCAAATCACAGAATTCTTTGAAGGTGCACCAGAAGGCTGGCCGTGTTGGGCCCTGTCCAATCATGACGTTCAACGCCATGCGACAAGGTTCATGCCACACGCAGTGACCTTGGATAGCATCGCGAAGCTGTCAGGTGCAGTCTTGTTGTCGCTTGAGGGATCTGTCTGCCTGTATCAAGGTGAAGAGATGGGCCAAGTTGAAACGGAGATGGAATATCACGAGTTGACCGACCCAACTGCGATTTCATTTTGGCCTGACGACAAGGGTCGCGATGGATGCCGTACTCCAATGGTTTGGTCTGCGAACGCGCCAAACGGTGGGTTTTCCAAAGCAGATAAAACTTGGTTACCTGTGAAGGCGCCCCAAATCGCGCGTTCTGTTGATGTTCAAGAAACTGATACAAACAGTGTGTTAAATTTCTATCGTGAAATGTTAGCTTTGCGACGCGCACGCCCTGATATGCAATTAGGGCGTTCGAACTTTATCGATACGCCAGAACCAATATTGGCGTTTACACGTGGTGAAAATACGCTGTGTGTTTTTAATCTTTCGGTCAAAGCTCAAACTATGACATTACTCCAAACGATCAAACCATTGATTGCAGAAGATACTGTGGTAGAGGCCCAAACACTAAAGCTTGGGCCAAACGGTTTTATGATCGCAGAAATCTGATTATGTTATAACACTGGGCGTGTCTCGCCCAGTGTGGCGCGCAATTCCTATGATTTCTTCGGCGGCGCTGATTATAGGCGCCAAAGCAAGCTGAGCATCGAGGTGTATTTGATCGGGGTCTGTTTCGACCCGTTCCAAATAGACGCGAATGGTCGCCCCAACTGTCCCTGTACCAGACAGCCGCACCACAACGCGCGCTCCACCATCAAAATTAATCCGTACCCCTTGATTTTGTGACAGGCTTTTGTCTACAGAATCTAGATATGAAAACTCGTCCGCGGAGTTAACCGTTAGGTGGCCAAACGATTGTCCTTTCAATGCATGCAGTTTCCCAAGCAGCTCTAACATTAAAGTATCCGCATGTTGCGTTTCCACGTCCTCGTAATCGTGTCGAGAATAGTAATTACGCCCATAAGTATCCCAATGATCTGACAATAGATCAGCGACGCTTTGTTGCTTCACTGCCAAAATATTCAACCACAGTAATACGGCCCACAACCCGTCTTTCTCACGTACGTGATCTGATCCTGTGCCTGCACTTTCCTCGCCACAAAGTGTTACTTTGCCAGCATCCATCAGGTTACCAAAAAACTTCCAACCGGTTGGGGTTTCATAGCAATCAAGTCCCATTGCGGCCGCAACTCGATCAACCGCGCCGGACGTTGGCATAGATCGCGCTACACCTGCCAAACCTGTTTTGTAGGCAGGTGCCAAATGTGCGTTCGCAGCCAATATCGCCAGACTGTCAGATGGCGTTACAAAAACGCCGCGCCCCACGATCATATTGCGATCGCCGTCACCATCCGACGCCGCACCAAAATCAGGTGCTTCAGAACCCATAATCAGATCCATCAAGTCATGCGCCCAAACTGGATTTGGATCAGGGTGACCTCCGCCAAAATCTGGACTGGGCGTTCCGTTCATAACCGTACCCTTTGGTGCACCTAAAAGATCCTCTAGGATCGTATGTGCATAGGGGCCTGTCACGGCATGCATCGCATCAAAGCGCATACGGAACCCGCCCGCAAACAATGCCGCAATAGCTTCAAAATCAAACAATTTCTCCATCAACACTGCGTAGTCAGCGATTGGGTCAATGACTTCTACTTCCATATTTCCCAATTTACCCGTACCAATCGTTTCCAAATCGTAATCGGTTGTATTCAACGTATGGAATTGGGTAATTTCTTGTGTCTGCGCATAGATCAAATCGGTTATTCCCTCGGTCGCAGGTCCGCCATTTGGCATATTGTATTTCAATCCAAAATCGGCATCTGGGCCACCTGGATTGTGGCTTGCGGATAGGATTAATCCACCGTCTGTTTTATATTTCCGAATGATATTTGATGCCGCAGGTGTGGACAAGATGCCGCCCTTTCCAACAATACATTTAGCTGCACCGTTTGCGGCTGCCATACGAAGGATGGTTTGTATAGCACTGTCATTATTATACCGCCCATCTCCACCGACGACCAAGGTTTTATCCTCAATTCCACCAATGCCGTCATACGTGCTCTGTACATAGTTCTCTAAAAAGTTAACTCCCCTAAATACGCGAGTCTTCTTACGTAGGCCGGAAGTTCCCGGTTTTTGTCCAGCGATTGGATTGGTCTGAATGGTCACATGTGACATAGGCACTCCTTTAGATTTATGTGTCTTCCAATACAAATACGACAACGGAATTCGCGCGTATCTTTTTGCGCCCTTCGGCATTGCTTGGTCTCATCTCAGGTAAAGTCGTATCAATATGGCGCACCCAATGACGTCCATCTGGTGCATCAGGAAGTTTTACAAAATGCGTTCCACCAGTATTGAATACTGCGAACAACGCTTCTTCGCGGGGTGTGAAGTCTGGTGTGCCTGAAGCTGTGCGCAATTCTACTGCAATATTGTTTCTGTCAGGTGCGGTCCAATCGTCATTGGCCATTGGTTCACCATTCGCGCGCCACCAAAATATATCAGGCTTTCCATCAACCAAACGTGCCTTGGAATGTAAGAAGCTCTTTTGTCCAAGAATTGGGTGGGCACGGCGAAACGCAATGATTTGGCGGCAAAATGATAAAAACTCGTGATCTTGATCGTCCCAGTTAATCCAACCAATTTCATTATCCTGACAGTATGCATTGTTATTACCGCCTTGGCTGTTACCAATTTCATCACCAGCTAAAACCATTGGCGTACCTTGCGATAACATCAAGGTTGCCATCATATTACGGCGACGCAAATTACGTTTTGCGTTGACTTCAGGATCGTCTGTTGGGCCTTCAACGCCGCAATTGTCAGACAAATTATGGTCATGACCATCGCAGCTTTTTTCGCCATTTGCCTCGTTATGTTTTTCGTTAAAGCTGACCGTATCAAGCAACGTAAAACCGTCATGCGCAGTTAAGAAGTTCACTGAGCTGGTTGCAGGGCGATTATTCCTATCAAATCTATGTGCACTGCCCGCCAAGCGTTGTGCTAATTTACGCATTTTGCCATTGTCCCCACGCCAGACGGATCGCACTTGATCCCGGTATTTATCATTCCACTCTGCAAATGGGGCAGGGAAATTCCCCATCTGATAACCACCTGGCCCCGTATCCCAAGGTTCAGCAATCAGCTTTACATTATTCAAAACGGGATCTTGCCGAATAGCGGTGAAAAAAGGGCCGTTTTGATCAAAGCCACTGGCGCGTCGACCCAGAGTGGTGCCCAAATCAAATCGGAAACCGTCAACGTGCATTACCTCTACCCAGTACCGTAAACTGTCCATCACCATGCGTAAAACCATGGGATGGTCCATGTTGATTGTGTTGCCCGTTCCTGTGTCATTGATGTAATAGCGTGGATTATCTGCCAAACGATAATAACTTGCATTATCAATGCCCCGAAACGATAAGGTTGGGCCCAGTTGATTGCCCTCAAACGTATGATTATAGACAACGTCTAATATCACCTCGAGTCCTGCACCGTGGAAACGGGCAACCATTTGCTGGAATTCAGCGATGCTATTTTGGGTCATGAAGCGCGGGTCAGGTGCGAAGAACCCCAAAGTCATGTAACCCCAGTAATTTGTAAGCCCCAAATCCAACAAACGCTGTTCGCTAACACTTGCTTGAACAGGTAACAACTCTACAGAAGTTACGCCAAGTTTGGAGATGTGATCCAAAATCGGATCAGAGGCCATTGCCAGAAAACTGCCGGCATTTGCAATATCATTACGCCCCTTGGTCATGCCAGCAACATGTGCTTCGTAGAAAATCGTGTCTGACATAGGAATATTTGGTGGACTGTCAGTACCCCAGTTGAAGCTGGGATCAGCGACCACACCGCGTGGCACAAAATTCGCAGAATCGCGTGTATCGAAAGACAAGTCTTTGGCTTGTGCCGCCATGTCATATCCAAAGACGCTGTTATCCCAAACAGGGTGACCAGTCAGTTGTTTAGCATAGGGGTCAACCAACAATTTATGGGGGTTGAAACGGTGTCCCTCGTCTGGACGATAGGGTCCATGGACACGGTAACCGTAACGTTGTCCGGGCCTAATACCCGAAAAATATCCAAACCAAACATAACCTTCGCGTTCTGGCAATGCGATGTTCAGTGCTTCGTTTCCCTCGTCGTCGAAAAGGCACAATGTGACCTGCGTTGCGTGTTCGGAAAACAATGCAAAATTTACACCTTCCCCATCAAACGTCGCACCTAAAGGGGACGCACGGCCGGCTGTTAGTGTGTAGGATTTCATTACTTTATCAGATCTTTATATAAAGCCGCGTAAGCCCCGGCAGACGCATCCCAATTCACAGGCTGTTTCATACCATTTTTTTGCAACATTTTCCACACGGTTTTATTCGCATATAGATCACAAAGATCGGTTAAAGCCAGCGACAAAGCGTTCGCCGTAACAGGCGTCACTTGAATACCGGTTGCGCATTTCATCGCCATTGCCGCAGCGGACGTATTTATAACCGTATCTGCCAATCCCCCGGTCAGCGAGACCAATGGAACAGTGCCGTATCTAAGGGCATACAATTGGGTCAATCCGCAAGGTTCAAACCTAGATGGGACAAGTATTGCATCCCCACCTGCGATTAAGCGGTGGGACATGTCTTCGTCATATCCGATATGAACAGCCACATTTTTATGACGCGTTTCCGCGCGAAATGCAGCTTCTAGTCCTGAGTCACCAGTACCCAAAACAATCAGTTGTCCACCACGATCCAATAATGTGGGCAATGATTGCAGCAACATATCCAAACCTTTTTGGTGCGTCAGGCGACTAACGACAACACACAATGGCCCATCCGATTTTTCTAGTCCAAACTCAGCCTGTAGAGCGGCCTTGTTCTTTGCCTTGCCAGCAGGTGTTTTGTAGGGCGTGATTGCGAGGTCAGTTGTGGGATTCCATACGACATCGTCAATGCCATTCACAATTCCAGTTAATGAATAGCGACGCTTATCGATTACACCCTCAAGGCCCATACCAAATTCAGGCCTCATCAATTCCGCTGCATAGGTTTTGGAAACCGTGGTAATCCGATCAGCAGACATGAGTCCTGCCTTTAAAGAGGACACCTTGCCCCAAAATTCGTAACCATCGCGCGTGAATCGATATGGATCCAACCCGAGTTTCCCTATTGTGATTGGATCAGCCAATCCTTGGAATGCAATATTGTGGATTGTCATTACCGTTGCTGGCCGTTTTTTATCGCTGCGCATATATTCTGGCATTAAACCGGCCTGCCAGTCATGGCCATGGCACACATCAGGCTGCCATCCATCGATGCCATTACGCGCTATATTGGCCGCCACTTGGCAAAGGGCAGAAAACCGTTCTGGATTGTCGTTCCATTCGGCGCCATCATATCCCGAATAAATATTACCCTCACGTTTAAACAAATGCGGTGCGTCCACAACTAACAAATCCAAACCAGCAATCGTTGATGCCAAAACACGAACCGTTCCGCCAAAAATATCAGCCAATGTCATCACGGTTTTAGGTTTTGCGAGTTGCTTCATTACAGCAGGATAACCAGGCAATAAGGTTCGCATATGCACGTTGTGGGCTGCCAAGGCCAAGGGCAACGCCCCTGCGACATCGGCCAATCCACCAGTTTTCACTAAGGGTGCGCATTCTGATGTTACTGACAGAACCTTAATCATTTTGCTGCCAACCATTTGTTGACCATCAATTGGGTTATCAATGTTGTACCTTTCTCGGTTACACGGAAGAATTTTTTGTCTTCGCCAGGGTCTTCTCCAACGATTAGGCCTTCTGGAATATTTACACCACGATCGATAACTACTTTACGCAAACGCGCATTTCTTTCGACGGTTACATAAGGCAACACCACGGCTTGATCCAACACAGAATATGAATTCGTTTGGACCTGAGTAAATAAAAGAGAATTTCGAATTTCCGTGCCGGAAATAACGCAACCTCCCGAAACCATGGATGAAATAGCCATTCCGCGTCGGTCACTTTCGTCATGGATGAATTTTGCTGGGGGTACAGATTCCGCGTAAGTCAAAATTGGCCAATGACGATCCCAAAGATCTAATGTCGGGACGAAATTGGTCAAATCTAGATTTGCTTCCCAGAACGCATCAACGGTTCCCACATCCTTCCAATAAGATGAAGCGCCCTCGGCGCGAACACAGCTTTTGTCAAATCGATGCGCCATCGCTTTGCCGCCTTTAACAATTGCTGGGATTAGATCGTTCCCAAAATCATGGCTCGACGTATCGCTAGCTTGGTCGTCAAGTAACAACGCGCGCAAATATTTCCAATTGAAAACATAAATGCCCATCGATGCTAAAGATATATTTGGATCTTCTGGTGTTCCGGGAGGGTCGGCAGGCTTTTCCAGAAAGCTGGTAATGCGGCCAGATTCGTCAGTGGCCATAACGCCAAATTCGGTTGCGTCGGATCGCGGCACAGTCAGACACCCAACGGTCACATCCGCTTTGGTTTCGACATGCTGACGCAGCATAATTTCGTAATCCATTTTATAAATGTGGTCACCTGCCAAAATGGCAATATAATCAATATTATAGCTGTCAATGATATCGATATTTTGGGTCACCGCGTCAGCGGTCCCCAAATACCAATCATCGCCACCCATACGTTGTGATGCGGGCAAGATATCTAAAAACTCATTGCGTTCAGTGTGAAGGAAATTCCAACCGCGCTGCATGTGACGGATCAGGCTGTGCGCTTTGTATTGCGTGGCTACTGCCACCTTGCGCACACCTGAGTTTATTGCGTTTGATAATGCAAAATCAACAATGCGTGCTTTACCGCCAAAAAACACCGCGGGTTTCACGCGAGAATCTGTCAGTTCTTTAAGGCGACTGCCGCGCCCACCGGCCAAAACAAATGCCATTGATCGTTGGGTTAATCTGTTGTTTTCCATTTTATACCCTTCCTAAGATAACTATTTATGCTGAAAGAACAGCACACTTAATGGTGGAAGTGTGATTGAAATTGATGCTTTTTGGCCATGCCATCCTGCATCATCTGCATTTACTCCACCAAGGTTTCCGCGATTTTCGCCGCCGTAATTTTCTGCATCCGAATTTAAAACTTCCGACCAATGACCTGTTTCGGGAACTCCAATTTTGAAATGCGTCCTCTCAATTGGCGTGAAGTTACAAACTACTACCACCGGCGGATCACCAGCATTCCCATGACGCACAAAGCTGAGTGTAGAGTTTTCTGCATCATTACAATTGATCCATTCAAATCCATCATGTGTGCAGTCTTTGACATGTAGAGCAGATGTGTTTCGATAGAGATTATTCAAATCACGTACAAGATTTTGTATTCCCTTGTGCAATGGTTTTTGAGCAGCGTCCCAATCGAGCTGAGCATCGTGGTTCCATTCAGCAGGCTGGGCAAATTCGCACCCCATAAACAACAACTTCTTACCGGGATGCCCCCACATAAAGGCATAATATGCGCGAAGATTAGCGAATTTTTCCCATTCGTTGCCCGGCATTTTTTCTAGCATCGAACCCTTGCCATGAACAACTTCGTCATGGCTGATCGGTAAGATGAAATTTTCAGAGAAAGAATATGTTATGCCTCGTGTCATTTCATCGTGATGATATTTTCTATGTATGGGATCCATTTCGATGTAAACGAGGGTGTCATTCATCCACCCCATATTCCATTTATAGCCAAACCCGAGCCCGCCTGCGTCCACAGGTGTGGACACTTTGGGAAAACTGGTACTTTCTTCAGCTACGGTCATGATCCCTGGATTTTCGGCATAAGCCAGAGTGTTTACTCTTTTCAACAGATCGATTGCTTCAAGGTTTTCACGTCCACCAAATTTATTGGGAATCCATTCGCCTTCTTTACGAGAGTAATCACGGTATAACATCGATGCCACTGCGTCCACACGTAGCCCATCTAGGTGATACTCTTCAAGCCAATATAGGGCATTTGCAGATAGGTAATTTGCAACTTCGGCGCGTCCATAATTGGGGATTAATGTGTTCCAATCCTGATGGAATCCTTCTTTGGGGTCGGCGTGTTCGTACAGGTGTGTTCCATCAAATTGTGCAAGACCGTGTGCATCAGATGGGAAATGGCCTGGTACCCAATCCAACAGGATGCCAAGGCCTGCATTATGCGCAGAGTCCACTAGGGCACGAAATTCATGGGGTGGGCCAAAACGAATACTTGGTGCGTATAGCCCGATGGGTTGGTAACCCCATGACCCATCAAATGGAAATTCAGAAATTGGCATTAATTCAATATGTGTAAAACCCATTTCTCGCACATAGTTCACCAAATCATGGGCGGCTTCGTTGTATGACAGCGGGCGTCCGTTCTCATTCCAGATGCGTTTCCATGATCCCAAATGAACCTCATATATCGAAATCGGCGCATCCGTTTTTTGTACCTGTTCACGGCTTTGCATCCATGACTTATCTTTCCATCCATATCCATCAATATCACGTACAATACTTGCGGTTTCAGGGGGGTGCTGTGATCCAAATCCAACTGGATCAGCCTTGAGTGGTAATACTTTGCCATCCTGTCCAACAATCTCATATTTGTAAGGATGTCCGTCGCTCACATCAGGGACAAATAGTTCCCACACGCCAGTCTGACCGCAAGGGCGCATGATATGACGTCGCCCGTCCCAGGCATTGAAATCACCAACTACTGAAACGCGTTTCGCATTGGGAGCCCAAACAGAAAAACGTGTACCAGCCACAGTATCAATGGATGTGACCTTTGCGCCTAAAATACGCCACAACTGATTATGTGATCCCTCGCCAAGCAAATACTCGTCTAGTTCGGAGATGTTTGAATTAAATCGATAGGTATCTTCATACTCCCAGACAGATCCATCAAATCCTGTACCGCGTAAAATATAACTTTTGTTTGCTGGTACTTTGCCACAGAATACAATCCCATCGGCGCGTGATAGTGGATAAGACTTTGAACCAATAATTGCTTCTAATTTTTCTGCGCCTTGATCTAGCGCGGTCACCCAAGTTGCTCTACCATGTTTATGAGGGCCTAAAATTTCCGAAGATCGGATGTAATTCCCTCGGTTAAGTAGTTCTACATGCTCTGGTGACAAAGGTATCGTTTTGAAAGTATCAACCATGCTTCAAATATAACCAAAACTCGACGCCCAACAACCCGAAAGTATTTTAAATTGCAAGCTAGACAGAATAGTATTGAATAAAAGTCGTGAAAGTACATGTATTTGGCAATGTTAATGAAATTAACTACAGTCTTTTGTTCGGGACCAATCAAAAGGCATTATCAGATTAACTTGTCGTCCCATTGGCTGGCTTAATAGGTGGCGCGTATTTGACCCAGCAGAGAAGATGAACGGCTAGAGATTAGTGAAACAAAATATATCTCTGCAGAATGGTGATTGGAAATTAATTACTAAAGATATAAAATAAGCACAAACTTTTGGAGATTATAAAAATGGCAAAGAAAAAAGTTATGATAGTAAAACCTGGAACTACGTATCTTGGTGGGCAAGGTGTAACATACAGTTCAGGCGTATCAAGAAAAACAGCAGGTTCTGAGAAGGTGTGCATGAATGTATTGCCAATGCCTCCTGGGGTTCACTCACTACCCCATATTCATAAAGACATTGAAACAATTGCATATTTATTAGAGGGCGAGTGTACTTTATTTCATGGTGATAAACTAGAAAATCAAACTCTAGTCAAAAAGGGAGAACAAATATTTATCCCAGAAAATGTTCCCCATGCCCCTTTCAATCAAAGTAGTGCTGAATGTATTTGGGTTGTTGTTCATTCATCAGGTGATGACCAGGACGAACTTGTCTCTATGCCTGAATTAATAAAAGAACTCGACAAATATAAATAAGATGAAAAAAGTATCACTCGCAATCTGATGACCTGGCTTGTATGTCTGAGAACACCACCATCTGCGTCCCCAGATTGCAAACTAGCCCATAATTGCGTGAATTACTGCGTTGTTTCAGCGAGATACAATAGTGCGTTCTATGTGATGCTTGCGCTGAGGCCTTGATATCAGCGAAACTATAGGCGTTACTCAAATGCTAATCTGGCGAAGGTGGCTTTTGGAGGGAGCGAGATATTGAAAGTGAAGTGCGGTCTAATCAGGCAATAATTTTATCTTGCAGTTTTAATTCTCTATAAAGAAAATCAACAGTTAATCTTATTTTTTTTAACTGAAATTTTGGAGGGTGATAAAGTAGATATATGCTCATCTCTACATCACCATTAGTTGATAGCCTACCATCTTGAAGCGCAACTTTTTGCAATTCTCCTGCGGCTATTTCTTTTGCAACTCCCCAGCTTGGTAGAAGAGCTATTCCTCGTCCCTCGACAACGCTTTCTAAAAGTGATGGACCATGATTAGTGACATATTTTGGTGTCAGCTCTATATCTTTCCATATTTGGTTTTTTTGTACCTGCCAATTTAATACACCGCGAGGCGTACGGTACATAAAAACAGGAAATTTGTTTAGATCATCAGACGTTTGTGGACTTCCATTTTTATTTATAAAATCAGGTGCAGCTACCAAAATGAAGTTGTGTTTACTTAATTGGCGAGCAACGACTTGGTCAGGCAAATTTGATGTAGCTCTGATTGCTAT